>AUXO012045201.1_pt1 | contig 13200 bp, 11 predicted proteins | sample 768731 | NCBI WGS metagenome assembly AUXO01 (sample SAMN02715735, study PRJNA202380) | gut metagenome | biome: sheep rumen | host: Ovis aries | place: New Zealand: Palmerston North
CCTTTTCTTGAAGCGACTAAATCTTCGCCCCAGAACTCTTTGTTAGATAAGACTTTAGTAACTAAAGCGTGAACATCTTTATCTTCGTAATATTTATCCCACGCCTTTCTCATAAATTCGATATATTCTTCGTTATCTTTTAAGGCGATAGGTTCTTCTTTACCTTCGACTATTCTCTTCCCATCGTAGAATTTAATCAAGGAAGCGAAAGAGAAAATTAAGTGAGAAGGATATTTACCATTCATTTTGTAGTAATCGAAGATAGTAGGTAAATCTCTCTCTTTGAATTTAGGAATGCTATTTAAAGCAATGGACATTAAAGCGTGATGAACGTAAGGATTCATGAATCTATCGAAGACATCTAAAGCGAATTTATCGACATCTTTAACATTAACTGTAGGAACGATTTCTTCCATTTGTTCAGTCTTTAAGAACTTCTCTACTTGAGGATCTAATAAAGATTCTCTAACTTCGTTGAAGCCTGCTAAATAAGCAACAGGAACTAAAGAAGAATGAGAACCATTTAAGATTCTGACCTTTCTAGCTTTGTAAGGATGAACATCAGGAACATAGATACAGTGAACAGGTTCACCTATTAAATGCAAAGGGAAAACTTTTTCGCAGAAAGGTTCATTTCTATAAACCAATAAATTGAAGTATTCACCCTTAACCATGTTGTTATCGATATAACCATATTCTTGGCAAAGCTCATTGAATTCATCTCTAGGGAAACCAGGAACAATTCTATCGACTAAAGATGAAGTGAAGTGACAGGCTTTATTTAAGAATTCGACAAAGCCCTTCTCTTCTTTTCTACCTTCGGCAATCTTCAATAAGACTTCTTTTAATTTATCGCCGTTGTCATCGATTAATTCGCAAGGCATAATGGCGATTTCCCCTTCCATACCTAAAGCTTTATATCTTCTTTTTAACAAAGCATATAACTTGCCAGGGTAAGAAGCAGAAATGTTGTGTTCGATATCGTTCTTGATGTCATTTTCATCAAAAGCGATACCGGCTTCAGTAGTGTTAGAGACGATTACTTGTAAATCTTTAGATTCACCGTATTTTAAATATTTTTCAAAATCTTTATAAGGGTTGACAACATCATCGATAACATCGATTACTTCGTGAGTTTTAACAGCTTCTTTCTTTTCGTTTAAACCTTGTAAGATAACAGTGTATAAACCATCTTGTTTAGCTAATTCTTCAACTCTACCAAATTCGAGAGGTTGAACCACAACTACGTGTCCGGAATATTTTCCGGTGTCGTTTAATTTCTTAATCATCCAATCGATGAAAGCACGTAAGAAATTACCTTCACCGAATTGCATGATGCGAATAGGCGCATTGGTTTTTTTGCAGATTTTGCTGGATAAGATTTGAAGTTCAGACATAATATTTTTATTTGTTCCTCCGTAATTCAATTATTATGATACATCTAAATTAGTTAGTGTGCTAATTTTTTTATTTTGTCGCTCTTAAATATTCTCCAAAAGCCATCATTAAAGGCCCCATACCTTTAGCGTCGTTTACTACTACAGGTTCAGATAAATAATAAGCGACTGAGCCATCTCTTCTCTTAGCATCAAGACCGGAGACTTTACAAATGTTATGCAAACCATCTTCTTCGACATATCTATCGATAACTGAAGATAAAATACTTACACCTTTTTGTAATTCAGCAGCTTTAATCATTCCTAATCTCGAACCTTTAATGTAACCATAAGCGTACATCAAGGAGCCGGAAGTTTCTAAATAATTACCCTTTTGGTTAGGTAGTAAAGGTAAATCATACCAAAGTTTAGATTCTTTATCTTGGCTAGCTTCTGCGCTCTTTAAGACTTTTGATAGAAGAGGTTTAATCTTCAAAGCGTAATAAGGAGCTCCTCTAGTTTTGAAAATTTCGTAAACATCGCAATCAGCCATCGCTAACCAGCCAGCTGCTCTTAACCAGACGTTAGGAGATCTACCAGTGACAGGATCAGCCCACTGCATAGATTTAGTTTCATCGTAGCAGTGCATATAGACTTGTTTATTTTCATCCCAGTTGAATTTTTCCACATTGTAGAATTGATTGACGATATCCTTCTTCTCTTTTTGTGAACGTTCTTTAGTCGCGAATAAAGAATAGATAGGCATACCCATATATAGACCATCTAACCATATTTGCCAAGGATAGATATCTTTATGCCAGAAAGAGCCTGATTTAGTTCTATTTTGAATATCTAATTGATGTCTAACTTCTTGAAGGGCTTTGTCGAATCTCTCTTCATGATGGATTTCATTCAAGAAGAATAGCGCGGTGGCTTTTTGAGTATTATCGATATTTCTCTCTTCAGGATCATAGCCGATAATCTTTCCACTCTCATCAATACAGCCTTCGTAATGTTTAATTAAGAAATTGAGATAATAATCATCTTTAGTGGCAAGGTACATAGTGTAAGCACCTTTCATGATGACCCCATCCTCGTAATTCCAAGTGTGATCGTTGTAGTGAGTAAAACCATCTAAATAATTTTTAATCACCTTTTCGGTTCTCTTGATTTGTTCTTCTTTTAATAACATTCTCGCTTCCTCCTTGATTTTCTCTTTCCTATGAATGTGAAGAATTACTAATAACGCCGTGAGAATCGCTACTATGCCAATAGCGATATTACTTATACCCATGCTGACACCGACAGCGTGGTAATCCATATTGAAACTAGTCTTAGCGATAAACAGAATAGGAATTCTGAAAACAAAGACACGGGCAATGTTGATAATCATTGAAAGCTTAGTATAACCAAACCCGTATAACAAACCTAAGACCGCTGAATTAATGCCTAATGTTATTATACCCATTTTTTCGTAAAAGAAGATACCACTAATCATATTTGCGAAGGCATAATCAATTTCACCAGTAGAGGCATTTCTAGCAAACCAGTTGACAATAGCATCATTTACTTGAGGAATGGAGATAATTGCTACACCTACGCTTGAAATAATTATTTCTATGATAAGTGAAACGTAGAAAGTTTGAATCGCTCTAAAAGTATTCCCTGCTCCTAAGTTAGTGGAGATGATACTAGATTCAGTGGATTCAATAGAAGATAGACAGTTAGTAATCATACCTCCCATGTTATTTGATATACCTAAAGCACCTTTAGTTCTAGAAACGTAGGCTGTGTAACCGTTTTTTGTATAATAATCATAAATTAAAGTATCGGAAGAATCAGGAGCCTTAATGCCATCAACCATGGCGTTAACGCTAACTTTACCAAAGGAGAAAATAAACTTTCCTAAAAAAATCGGGAAAGAAATAGAAGTTAATCTCTTAACCGTGGGTTTACTAAAATCAGCTTGTTTAAATGAATAAGAGAATAGATATCTCTTATATTTAAAGGCTCCAATATTCAAATCGGGCAAGCCGATTCTAAAAGCGATATAAGCAGTTAAAGAGCCGGTAGCGATCATACTAGATAGACCGATCCAAGTCATATCGTTAACTTTTAATACATAGACGAAAATACTAGTTAAACTAACTTTAATTAGCAAGACTCCAACGTTTAATAAAGTGATAATTTTCGTACTACCTCTAGCTTTTTCCGCTCCGATGTAGATAGTATTAATCATATTTAAACATGCGGTGATCATCGATAGGCGGAAATAATTTAATCCTGCATCTAAAACCGCCGGGTCATTAACTCCAAAAGATGAAAGAATCGGGCGGGCAAAAGGAATAGATATAACTAAGGTTATAACGCATATTGCAAAGACAATCGTAAAAGCTAAAGAAGTAATAGCACGAGCTTGAGTGTAATTCTTCTTTCCTATTTCTCTAGCAATTAATATCGAGGCACCCGAAGAAACACCAGTTCCTAAAGCGACAACCATATTTTTAACTTGAACCATCTGAGCCGAAGCAGAAACAGCAAGCGTAGAGATACCTGCGGACATGAAATTGTCCAAGATATCGTTGATTCCGTTAATAATTTGGTACAAAAAAAGCGGAAAAGCTATCGACAAAACGACAAGCCATAAATTTCCGCTTAATATAAATTCTCTTCTTTTTAAATCCTTTTCTGTAACGGCAGAAGCCATGATGTTATTATTCCCCTAAATCCGGTTAAAAATTAACTCTCGGATTTATTCTATAACATCTTGAGAAATTGCATCGAAGAAATGCATATCTTCTTTCTTGACGAAATATTTGATTTCTGCTCCAGGCTTAGTAACAAGGTTAGGTCCAGCCTTTAAAACGGCTTTAGCACCTTGGGCGTTACCAACAGTTATATAAATATTTTGAACATCGCCTAACAATTCGCTAACTTCGACTACACCTTTAAATTCAAAGCAATCTTTAGCAGTACTTCCTTCAGGAATTTCGTAATATACGTGCTCAGGTCTATAAGCAACAACTAAAGACTTACCTTCTAATTTAGAAACGAATTCTTTTCCTAAAGGTGCAACAGGTAAAGTTATAGAATTATCATCCGCAACGATTTGTTTACCTTCAACATGAGAGTTGAGGAAGTTCATCGGAGGATCACCAATGAAGCCTGCGACGAATAAATTTTTAGGATGGAAATATAGTTCTTTAGGAGTACCGACTTGTTGAACTTTACCTAAAGACATAACGACGATTCTATCTGACATAGTCATAGCTTCGATTTGATCGTGGGTAACATAGATAGTAGTAGCACCCACAGATCTATGAATCTTGACTAATTCTGAACGCATATTAACACGTTGTTTCGCATCTAAGTTAGAAAGAGGTTCATCCATTAAGAAGATATCCGCGTGTCTGATAATAGCTCTACCTAAAGCAACTCTCTGTCTTTGACCACCGGAGAGGTTTTTGGGCTTTCTATCTAAATATTCAGTCAAACCTAAAATCTTAGCAGCTTCATCAACTCTCTGTTTAATGACATCTTGGTCAAAACCAGCTAGTTCCAAACCGAAGGCCATGTTTTCATAGACGGTTAAAGTAGGATATAACGCGTAAGATTGGAAGACCATAGCGATTCCTCTTTGTCTAGGTGAGAGATCGTTAACTTTAACACCGTTGATGTTAAATTCACCATCGGTGATTGTTTCCAAACCTGCAATCATACGTAAGGTTGTAGATTTACCGCAACCAGAAGGGCCGACTAAGCAGATGAATTCCTTGTCTTTAATTTCAAGATTGAAATCAGTGACAGCTTGAAAGCCATTGTCATAGATTTTGGTAACATGTTTTAATTCTAGAGCCATAGTTATTACCTCTTTTCGTGGATAAAGAAAACGCGAAATTTTCTTTAATAAAATTTTAATATAGGGTACCTGGCTTATCTTATGCAATTAGCACAATTAAGGGCAAATGATAGCCGTTTCATAGTTCCAACACAAAATTTTTACAAATTATATATTGACAAATTTTTATCTTTTCACTTCGGTGATACCTTGAGTAGCAATGTATTCTTCGACCTCTTTTTCAGAGAATGTTGAAACATCTCCGAAGATAGTTTGCTTCAAAATTGAGTTAGCTAATCCGAATTCCGCCGCTTCCCTAGTCGCGTGGTAATCCTTGATCAAATAATGTATGACTCCTGAAGCAAAAGCGTCACCTGCACCGATACGATCGAAGATTTGGAATTTGAACCAATGAGTAGGTTTAAATTCTTTGCAGTTACCATAGACGTAAGCTTGCATCTCTTGTTCGGTAGCGGAGATTATGTGTCTGGTCTTGCCAAAGATGTAATCGATATGATAATCTTCGACCGCCTTATTCATCAATTCCACATCGTCATCAGATTTATTGAATTGAAGGATTTTTCTAAAGTCCCAAGGCGAAGCGAACAAAACATTGACATAAGGCATGACTAACGGATACCACTTTTGAGCTTCTTCAACAGTCCATAAACGCGAACGATAATTGAAATCGAAAGAAACTTTGACATTGTATTTTTTAGCGTATTTCAATGCTTCTATAGCTGCTTCTCTAGCTTTAGAAGACAAAGCTAAAGTGATGCCGGAAAGATGGAACCAAGTCGCATCTTTGAAAATCTTGTCGTAATCAAAATCACTAGGCGACATTCTAGTAGCTGCTGAATGCTTTCTATTGTAAATAACTTTACCAGGGCGCCCACCAAAACCAGTCTCTAAAAAATAAGTACCTAAAGTGGAAGAACCTCTGACAATATATGAAGTATCGATACCATTTTTCTTTAAGTGGGCTAAAGCAGCATCCCCTAAATCGTTAGGTGGAAGTTTAGTTAAAAAGAAACAGTTATGCCCAAGATGAGATAAAGAAACAGCAACATTAGCTTCCCCACCTCCGTAATTTGCTAAAAAAGAGTGAGCTTGATCAATTTTGGCGTAATCAGGAGGAGTTAACCTGAGCATGATTTCACCCATAGTTATTACTTTATCTTTTCTTTTATTCATAAATTACAGTTCCTTTCTTAGGTACGACTATCTTGTCGCCATTTTCCGTTTCTAAATAAATATCTATATCCGCATCGGAATAGAAAACTCGTTTTTGTATTCTCCTATCTAAATAGTAATAGACTAAATCGGTTTGTTTGTAATAATAACAAAGTTCATAATTTGTAGCATTCCATATTTCATCAGAATGCTTAGAAGCAATTTCTCCTAATTTATCAATGATTTCCCAATTGTGCTGTAAATCAAATTCGTAAGCGTGACCCCATACATAGAACACAGGTAGTTCATCTTCGCATTTAAAGAATTTTTCAAATAATTCGTAAATACGAGGGTCGTTATGGTGAATAGTAGGATTCCAAGTTAAGAAATTATAAGGTCTATTAAAAGAATAAGTAGATTTAGTGGTACGAGAATACTCTAAGCCGAGAGCTTGTTGGGCTAATAGAGTATCTTTATTGTACGTGCCGAAAGGATAAGCTCCCCCGTGAATCTTAGTTTTGAAAAAGTCTTCCAAGAATTTGATATCTTTACGATATTCTTCAAATTGCTCTTCGTAAGATAAATATTGCATGAAAGGATGAGTGAAAGTGTGCGAGGCTACTTCCATACCTTTGTATAGTTCTAAACTATCTTCATTAAAAGGCAATATAGCACAATCGACATCTTTGTCGTAAATGTCTTTTCTTATTTTTTCACTTCCGCCTTTAGATGAATTCAAATTGAAAGTGCCTCTAAAGCCGTATTTCCTTAAAAGCGAAATAAGTTTAATATCCTGCTTAACTCCATCGTCATAGGAAAAAGTCACAGCGTACTTTTTAAAAGCGGGAAACAAAAATTTATAATTCATATTTGAAACCTCCATATAATTATAAGGTAATACAAAAAATCTCAGTGTGCTAATAATACAAGAATTAAATTAATTTAAATTCGTATTTAATCTCTCCACTCTCGTCGTTTATTTCAATAATTAAGTAAGAAGGAGAACCATCTCTAGGTCTAGTTAAAGAGCCAGGATTAAAAACATATGTCTCTCCAACTCTATAAGCTTTTTTAGAGTGGGTGTGACCATATAAATATATGAAGCATTTTTGATTTTTAATATATTCGTCAGTCCTCGCTAAATAATAATCCCCGTGCTCAACGTGAATATTACCAAAACCGCTAGGCAAATCTAATTTACGCGGATATTCAAAATAATCGCAATTTCCTTTAACTACTGCTAAAGGAGAAGGAACTTCGTAGGGAGCTAGACATATATCACCGCAGTGGATATATAAATCCATAGAGGGATTATTTCTAAGTATTTCATTTAAGAAAGTTAAATCACCATGAGTATCGGAGACTACTAAAATCTTCATTTCAAATCTTCTTTTCTCACGAGATTTAAATTGACGTGACAATAACCAGTAGGATTCTTATCTAAGTAATCCTGGTGATAATCTTCCGCGGAGAAATATTGATTTAATTTCTCAACTTGGATAGCAAATTTACCTCGACCTAACTTCTTTTCTTCCCTATCTAAAAAATCTTTAACAAATTTACCAGATTCCTCATCGACATAATAAACAGCAGTTCTATATTGAAGTCCGTAATCTCCACCTTGGTGATTTACTGAATAGGGATCGATAATTTCTAAATAATAAGAAATAATCTTCTCTAGAGATATTTTTTTCTCGTCATATTCAATTTTGACTGTCTCGGCGTGACTAGCTTTACCAGTTTTTAAATCGTGATAAGAAGGATTATCTATATTGCCGTTAGCGTAACCGACATTAGTAGAAATAATTCCTCTCATTTTTTTATAGAAAGCTTGGCAGCCCCAGAAACATCCGGCGGCTAAATAAATAGTTTTCATATATTCTCCTTAAATTTTCAATTCAATTTCTTCGTTAGGAAGGATGACTTTCTTCCCTTTGTATTGAAATTGAGCTGCTACATTAGGATCAAACAAGACTCCAGGTCTAGTGTGTATAGGTATAGCAACCTTAGGATTAATAATTTGAGCAACTTTACTGGCTTCAATAGGACCCATATTATATTTACCATCTGTAGGGAGCAAAGCATAATCAATATGCATTTTAGACATCAATTTCATCTCTTCAAAATAGGAAGTGTCTCCTGCTGCGTACAATTTAATTCCATCGAATTCAATAATGTACCCCACACAATCTAAAGGGTTGTGATTAGCATTTTCAGCCTTAGTAGCAGTGATCTTAACATCTTTAACAATTCTAGATTCGTAAACATTTTCTTCAGGGTGAAGATCTTTAGAGCGAATTATAATTCCCTGGTCATTTTTAAAAGTAACCAATTCAATTCTATTGTGATCGTAATGTTCGTGCGTAATTAAAACGATATCCCCTTTTTCCCTATAATCGCTTCCAGCGTAAGGATCGACATAAATAACAGTTTGATTAGATGTAGTAATTTTATAAGAACCGTGTCCTAAATAAAGTAATTTACCCATAATCAAGTACCCTCTTTATTCTAATATTTTTTCAAGAGGTAAAATTATAAAACTGCAAATATTAAGCGAATATTATTGACTAATAAAAAAAATACTTTAAAATAAATGACATAAAGCGAAGAAGAGAAAGAGTAAACTCAGTTCGTATTTGTAGAGAATCCTCGTTTTGGTGAAAGAGGAGAAATAATGAAGAGTCGAACATGGTCTTAGAGCTGATTAGGTGATATGTAGTCTAATTCGGGAGTGCCCGTTACAGCACAGGAGTATCTCATATCGACGTACTTCATAAGGCTTTATTAGCAATAATAAAGTAAAACAAGGTGGTAACACGAGATTATATCAATAACCGGTCTCGTCCTTGCATTAGATGCGGGATGAGACCGTTTTTTATTCCCGGATCTAGAAAGGAGAAATATGCCCATTATTGAAATTAAAGGTCTATCTAAATCTTTCGACGGGAGAAAAGTCTTAGACAATATTTCCTTGAATGTTGAAAAAGGAGATATCTATGGTGTTTTAGGGCTTTCTGGAGCGGGTAAATCAACTCTAGTTAGGTGCATAAACGGCTTAGAAAAAGTCGATGAGGGAGAGATTTATTACAAAGGTGAACTTCTCACTTCCCCAACTACCACAATTAAAAGAGATAAGCAAAGAAAAATCGCGATGATTTTTCAACAATTTAATCTCTTGCAACAAAGAAACGTCTTAGGCAATGTCGAATTTGCTTTAGAGATTAGTAAAATTAAGGATAAAAAAGTCAGAAGACAAAAAGCTTTAGAAGCTTTAAAAAGAGTGGGTCTAGAAGATAAAATTTATTCTTACCCTTCTCAATTATCCGGGGGTCAGCAACAGAGAGTCGCTATAGCTAGAGCTTTAGTTCTTGAACCTGAAGTTCTCTTATCTGATGAAGCAACTTCCGCTTTAGATCCTGAAACTACCTCTTCTATCTTATCTTTACTTCAAGAATTAAATAGAGAATTAGGATTGACTATCATCATGATTTCTCACCAGATTGACGCTATCGAACAAATCTGCACTAAAGTAGCGATTATCGATTCATCAAAAATAGTTGAGCAAGGTGAGATGAACGATGTCTTCTTATCTCCCAAAAGTAAAGTAACTAAAGGTTTAATTTACACTAATCACGTCAATACAGCCTTAGAAAGCGACAAATTTATAAGGTTGCTATTCGACGGGAATGTCGATGAGCCTTTGATTGCTAACATCGTTCAAGATTGTTCAATTCTAGTATCGATTGTCTACGCTTCTACTAAGGTCATAGATAATAAAGTTTACGGACAAACTGTTATAAAAAGACCTACTCAAGAAAAAGAAGCTCAAAAGTTAATCAAGTATCTACAAATGCACAAAATAAAATTCGAGGAGGTAAACAAATAATGGATTTTCAAACATTTATGTTAGGCCTAGGTGAGACTATAGGCATGACAGTAATATCTACTTTCTTAGCCTACATAGTAGGTTTACCTCTAGGAGTCTTACTTAACATTACTTCAAAAACAGGTATTAAACCTAATAGATATATCAATATCAGCCTTGGAATTTTAGTCAATATCTTACGATCTATCCCCTGCTTGTTATTGATAATCATCTTGATACCTTTAAACAGTTCAATCTTTGGAAGAGCAACAGGTAGATGGTTCACGATGATCATTCCTCTATTCTTCGCTTCGTTTGCTTATGTAGCTAGAGTCGTCGAACAATCTTTATCGGAAGTGGATTATGGTGAAGTAGAAGCCGCTAAATCTATGGGAGCCTCTTCCTTCCAAATAATAGTTAAAGTAATGCTAAGAGAATCAGTTCCTTCTTTAATTTTAGGAGGAGCAGTCACTATGGTTACTTTATTAGGTTACACATCCTTCGCTTTTGATTTTGGAGCGGGAGGATTGATATCTCAAGCTTATTCAGTCTATAGGAGCAACCCCGTTAACTATCTCCAAAAGCCGGAAATTTGGATCATCTTAGTTTTAATTGTCGTCGTCGTTCAAGTCATTCAAGAAATCGGCTTAGTCTCAGCCAAAAAAATAGATAAAAGGAAAAAATTAAAATGAAAAAATTAAATTCAATATTAAGTTTATTATTAGTCTCTTCTTCTTTAGCTTTAGGAGCTTGCTCTAAAGATAATTCTAAAGTAATTACCATCGCCGCTTCTGAACTTCCCCACGCTAAAATCTTAAAAGAAGCTATCGCCCCTATAGTGCAAAAAGACGGTTATTCTTTGGAAGTAACCGTTCTAGATTGGACTCAACAAAACGCCGCTGTCGCTAGAGGCGAATACGATGCTAATTACTTCCAACACCTCCCTTATTTAGAGTCTTATAACAATGAAGTAAGCGAAGAAAACAAATTGACTATGACTTGCAAAATTCATTTTGAAAAATTGTGTCTCTACGCTAAACTTCCTAATCAACACAAGACCTTACAAAATGGAGATAGCATAGAAATAGTCAACGATATCACCAATATTGAAAGAGCTTTGTTATTATTGAAAAGCAAAGGTGTCTTAACTGAAATTTCCCCTTCTTGTTATGTCGATGGTGAATTTAAAAATTTCGATGTAACTAAACCTAATTCACAAGTTACTTTCTCTTCCTCTTACTCCGAATGTTCATTGACTTGCTTGCAAGAATCTTTACTTCCTAATACCTTGATTAATTCTAACGATTACCAATTTGGAATTATTCCTGGTAATACTGCTCTAACTGGTTTTGGTTCTTCCTGCGCAGAGAGAATCGTTTTTGGAGAAGATATCCAACAAGAAATATTAGATTTAAGAGCTAATGGAATTGCAGTAAAAAAAGGCAATGAAAAAACTCCTAAATCTTTGGAATTAATTAAAGCTTTCGCTGATAATAGCGTCAAATCTTACATCAATTCAACTTTTGGTGAATCTGTAGTTTACAACTATATTGACTTAACTAAATAAATCATTTAAAAGGGCGCTTAACTAAGCGCCTTTTAATCTTATCTATTGTCAAAATCTTTAGGGTTATTAGAAGTCGGATTAACAATTTCTACATTCACATTTTCAGTGGAGACATTTTCAACATTTTCCATCTCCCCATATTCAGTAGCAATAACATCTAAATTCTTAAATATTAAATCCGACATCTTCTGATCTTCATACCCTATTAGAGAAAAAAGCCTCGAGAAATCTTTGTAAGTAGGGCTCAACCTACATTTAACATTATCCACTGTTATATCAGATACTTTAGTATTAGGTATAGAAGAAGGCACTTCTTCTAATAGCTTCTTCCAATAAGAACGAACAGTTCCTTTATAAGTTGAAGGTACTTCAATCTTGTTATATAAAGTAGACCAATTTAAATAGAAGTGGAATGGATATTTGACATCTTCCATATATATGTTATGTAGATTTATATTTTTGATATAGCCTTTTCTAGAAGGTGAAGATTTAATTCTAAATCCACATTCACTTCCTTTAAAAACTAAATCGTGACAATTTATATCTTTAATTCCCCCGCTTACTTCACTTCCAATAGTCAAACCAAAGCCACGGCAGAAATTACATTTAGATATTTCAACATTAAACGTAGGTATATTAGTTCTTATCCCGTCCATATCACGCCCGGATTTTATAGCGATGCAATCGTCGTTAGTAGAAATTGAGCAACCTTTAATTAAAACATCGTGAGATGAATCGATATCTATTCCATCTGTAGAAGGGGCGTTCTCATCGAATGAATCTATATTGATATTAGATAAAACTATATCGTGAGAATATAGAACGTGGAGATTCCAAAAACCGGACAAAGTCAATTTGAGATCTTCAATTTTTACGTTGTGAGAATTTTGAATCAAGAGATTTCTCACTCTAAAACAATCGTAATCGCAAGCCCATCTAAGTCCTTGTTCATCGTATTTTTTTCGCATTCCGCCTTTTTTATCTTCGCCCCAATATTTAGAGTAGAAATAAGGCCCTGCTCCTCTAACTTCCCCTTTGCCGGAAATGTGAATATTAGAAGAATCTAAGATATTTAAAATAGCAGGATAAAACATCATATTTATACCTGCGACTCTAGTCTCTATAAATTCATATTGGCTTTCATCGCTAGTTCCTTTTACAATTGAACCTTCTTCAAAAACAATACTAGAATTAGAAGGAATATAAAGAGAACTCACTAAATATTCTCCTTTAGATATTATTAAAGTCGCCTTTTCTCTATTAGCTTTATAAATCAATTCTTGAAGAGGGCGAGTCATTAGTTCGCCTTGTTTATATCGCTTTAAAATATCTTTAGTCTCGATTGCTTTCATACTATCTAGATTTTAATAAACTTATTTTT
>AUXO015240582.1_pt1 | contig 13200 bp, 2 predicted proteins | sample 768731 | NCBI WGS metagenome assembly AUXO01 (sample SAMN02715735, study PRJNA202380) | gut metagenome | biome: sheep rumen | host: Ovis aries | place: New Zealand: Palmerston North
TCTTAAAGTATATCTAAAATATATTAATAATATTGAATATTATCTAAAAATTATTAATGATAATATTGATAAAATATATGGATTTTTAAATTATAACAATCAAATTATAGTTCCTTATGAAAATCTAAAAGGAAGAAATGAAATTGAGAAAATATGTGAATATATTGAAAATATAAATAATTTTCAATTAAAAAAATCTCAAAATTTTGTTATTTTTGATGATAATTTTTGGAATAACTTTTCAAAAGAACAAGAATTAAAAAGACCTAATAAGAATAATATTAAAAAATTATTATTACTTTATAAATGCTTACTTCAATGCTTCAGATTAAAACAAATAAAATCTGGTATAATATTCAAAGATACTTTTGCTAAAATGCTTAATGAAATAATAACAAAAATGATTAATAATGAAGGAGAAGAAAAATTACAAAATAAAGAAAAAATTGATTTTTTATTGAACAAAAATCCTTATTATATGGATGAAGATTGGAAAGATAAAAGGGATCCTAATATTTTCAAGGAAATTGATATATTCGAAGAAGATATCCAAAAGGAATTAATAAAAATAAATAATTTATTCATCCAAAATGAAGATTATAAGAATTTTTTAACTATTGTGTTTGAAAAAGTAGATGATTTTATAAAATTTAAGAAATTATTTGCAATGGTTGATATCGTTAAAGAATGTGATTTAATTTTTAAAAAAATGTATGAAAAATTTGAAGAATTATTAAATAAAATAAAATTATCAAAGAAAGAAGATATAATTCAAATAACTGACATTATATTATCATTTATTAAATTGATTATTAAAAGAAAGCATGAAAGTGAAGCAGTAACTATATTAAAAAATCTCTCAAATAAAGGAGATCAAAATTTTGTGGAAATAATATACTTAAAAATTTTTAAAAATTTTAATGAAATAGATAGTATCAAGCAATATATTACTAATTGGGCAAAAGAAAAAGTTAACAATATATATGAAGGAATAGATTCTTTGGATAATGTCACTAATTTACTTAAATTACTTCAATCAAATGATTTGAAAATCTTTTTTGATGAACTAAATACTAAAATTATAAATGAAAAAGATATTTTTATAGATTCATCTTTTAATAAAAAGCTAAAATTTATAATTCATTGAAAATTAATAATATTCAATTAAATGAACATGAATTTTATATTAAAACTAATTCATTTATAAAAAATATGAATGAAAATATTAAAAAAAAAAATATTTGTTATAATGATTTAATAAATTTGATGGATCAAAAAGAAGAAATAGTATTAGGAAAATTAAAATTATTAGATATAGAAAATCCTGATAAACAATATAAAGAATTAAAATCACAAAAAGATGAAATTAAACAAATACTTGATAATTTAAATGAAATAAAAGATAATTTATTATACCATAAAAATTCGAATAAAACGAATATAGAAAATATCACAAAAATTATCGGGAAAATCCAGAAGGAAGAAATAAATAAAATAAATAAATTAGAACAGGAAATTGATAAAGAGGTAACATTAGAAATAAAAGACAAAATTAATAAGGTCAAAAAAGTAAAAAATTTAAAAATCTTTAACATAATATATAATTCATTATCTAAAATTGATGATGAAGATAATCATTTCAATGAAGCTTATCAAAAATTAGATAATTTAAAAATTATTCTTAAAGAGCCAGAAAAATTGGATTTATCATTATCAAAACTTATTCAAGAAAGAAAAGATGTAAAAGATGTAAATGAAATAATTGAAGAATTAATTAATTATTTCAATTTTAACAGTAAAATAGATAATTTAAATATTAAAAAACTCAAAATATTTTTGACTTCTGAGAAATATTTAAATATAATAAAATATATAAATTTTTTCTTTAAATCAATTCCTATTTCAGATGAACAAAAAACATTATCAAAAATAGAAAAAATCAAAAACTATTATGAAACATGTAAAATATATAATTATGAAAAAATAATTAATGATTTAAATTTTTTAAAAAATAAAGAGTTTTTTGATTATGAAAAAGATGATAATGATGATACTGACTTAATCAAATTTTTTAAATATTTTTATAATAAAAAAGAATCTTTTATTTTTTTAATTGAAAAAGATTCACATAGTGCTATGGTTTTAAAAGAAAATTTAGTTCCAGACAATAATTTAGATGTAGAAGATATACAGAATTTCATTCAATGCTTGGAATTCTTTAAAAAAATATGGGCATATGACAAAGTAGGGACCGACAATGAGCCAGGAAGTATAGAATTAAAACACTTTTTACTAAATTTAAAGACAAAAATAAAAGAAGAGCCATACATTATTGATTGTTTTGAAAAATATTCCAAAAATTATGGATCAATTATTAAACTCGATTCAAATTTTAATCTATCTCAAACAAATTATCATAAAATCAAAGAAATTTTAAATAATTCTATGTTCAGAATTAATAAAACAAGTGAGGAGTTTTATTATTTCAAAGAAGAAAAAAAAATAGAAATAAAAATTGAGGAATTATTAGAAATAAAAAATGATTTATTTGTGAAAGTAAATGAAGATAGAAAAGAAGAAAAAAATATTATTATTCAATATGGGGAATTTATAGAAAAATTAAGCAGAATAATATTTTATTTTAAAAACTTAGGAAATAAAGGTTGCCCAATAAATATTAGTATTGAAATAGTAATAAATAAAAGCAATATCCAATATAAATTAGTAAAAAAAAATTTCAATCAAATCGCAGAATATGAATTTATCATCAATTATCTGTCTAAAGTATTAAAAGAAATGGAAAATCAACTAAATGAAATTTATAAAGATGAAAAATTTAAATATATAAGATATATTTATGGGCAACAATTTTTTTTAGTTATAGAACATATAAAAGGATTTTGCGAAATAAAGCCAATATTAGAATTTTGTTTAAATGATTTTCAGAGGGAAGAAGGAAATCCAATTTGTGTTCAAGAATCGGATGATGAAATAGCATATTATAATATCATAATTAAAAATGTTCTCCAAAATATCTCAAAATATATTGAAACTGTTTTCCAAAGTAATAATTATTCTTTGAGATCAGAAAAAAGAAGTCCTTATTCAAATATATTAATAAAAGAGGATGATTTAAGTGGAATTTTTACCTGTGAGAATGATTTAGATTCAAATGAAGAAAAAATAATCGATTTATTTTTTAAATTAACTGGAAATATTCCAATTGCCCAAAATATATTAAAATGCAGTGAAGAAACTTCTTTTGAAGAAATGTTTGCATATTTTCATAGAGCTATTTTATGTGATTATAAAACCTTATTTATTATTGAAGTGAATGATTCTTTATCACCTGAACAAAATCAAAATATATATAATATATTAAAAAATGTATTAGATTATATGAAAAAAGAAAAGAGAGAAATAAATTCATTAATATTATTTGTATATAAAAATAAAGATCATGAACTCATAAAATACATTGAAAAACAAAAATCTAAAAGTGGAAAAAAAAAATTTCATATTGAAGATAAAATTAACGATATTATAGTTAATGAATTAAATGGAAAATATAAAAATATATTAAAAAATACAAAGATATTTTATTCAAATGTATGTGGATGCGGGAAATCTAGTTTAATTAAAAAAGAAGCAAAAGAAAAAAATTATATCTATTTTCCTTTAGGAGGAATTTTGACTAAAAAAATAATATTTGAAAAATTAAACAAAGTTATAGAAAAAATAATAGACCCAAAGAACACTGTTATTCATTTAGATCTATATGATACAGATCAAGATTATTTAATGACAGATTTTTTATTTTCATTGTTGATAACTAAATTTTATTCCTATTATGAAAATATTTTGTCTATTCCATTGGATGTCCAGTTATTTATTGAGATTCCAAATGAATTCTATAATTATTTAGATAGATATAAAATTCTTAAAACTTTTATTAAAGAAAATAAAGACCCTGAAATAAACCTAAATTCTATCAAAGCTAATTTTGAATTGTCAAAAGAGTATAACATAAATTCTTTTTTGAATTATGTAAATACTGGAAACAAATCAGAAAAAGATTTACCTGCAGATAGAATTAAAGATTTTTTATATAAGCATATAGGAATAGAAAATCCATCCTATTATCAAATAGAAATATTTTGCAAATGTATATCATTTATAAATAAGAAAGATATTAATTTCAATTTAGATTCACAAAAAGTATTAGAATGGACTAAGTTGTTCACTGAAAATATCTATTCAAATTTTATAAAAAATGGCTTTATAAATGAGTAAAAGAAGAAAATATAAATACTTTAATGGAGAAATTGACAGAAATTGATAATGAAATTAACAAAAATAAAGAAAATGAGCAAAATTATCCTTTGATTTTATTAAAAAATCCAAAGATTCTTGAGAATTATAAGAGTGAAGATCCAAATATTTTGTTAGAATATTTAAAAAATATTATGTCTTTAGATAATCCTGTTGAAGTTGATAATAATAATTTGAAATCATTAAAAAATATTTTAGGGAATTATGTTATTAATAATGATAATTTTGTTAAAATGGCATTAATATTTTATAGAATTAAAGCCAAAATACCTGTGATTATTATGGGTGAAACAGGATGTGGTAAAACTTCTTTGATAAAAAAATTAAATCAATTTCAAAATAATGGAGATTTATCTTCTTTAGAAATATTTAATATTCATTCAGGGATTACAGAACAAGATATAATAAAAAAAATGAATGAAATAAATCAAATTGCTCAAGAAAAGAATGAAATATGGCTATTTTTTGATGAAATAAATACATGCAAATCTATGGGCTTACTATCTGAAATATTTTCTAAACATTCATTTGATGGAATTGAATTAAAAAAAAATGTAATATTACTTGGAGCATGCAATCCATATAGAATTTCTTCAAAAATCAAACCTCAATGTGGATTAAAATATAATAAAGAAATAAAATCTAAAACAGATTTGGTATATCTAGTTAATCCCATGCCTTTTAGTTTATTGAATTTTGTTTATTATTTTAAAAATGTTAATGAAAATTATGAAGAAAAATATATAAAAAGTATTCTGAATGAGAATGGTTTATTAAAAAATAATGGGAATATGACAATAAAATTAATTAAATTTTCTCATAATTTCATTAAGCAATATGGGGATATTTCGTCAGTTTCTTTAAGGGAAATTAATAGATTTTCAATTTTAGTTAATTTTTTTAAAGATTATTACAATAAGAAAATAGGATACTTAAAAGAAGAAAAAAAAGATGAAAAAATAATTGATGATGAAACGAAATCAATAAATTCAATAATTTTAGGTATATATGCTTGTTATTATATAAGATTATTTAATTCTGAATTAAGAGAGGAGTTTAGGACAAAGGCAAATAAAATCATAAATGAGCAAAAAAAAATAGAAGATAGAATAGATTTTATAGAAGTTCCAAACGAAGAAAAAAATTTTATTATAAATAAAATAGAATTGGAAGAAGGTATTGGGAAAAATAATATTTTAAAAGAAAATATCTTCTTAATGTTTATAGCAATTAATACAAAAATTCCGTTAATAATTTGTGGTAAACCAGGCTGTAGTAAAAGTTTAAGTTTTCAATTGATATTTAAATCTATGTTAGGACAATATTCAAATAATGTTTTTTTCAGATATTTCCCTTCAATTATAAGGAGTTGCTTTCAAGGTTCTATTACTACATCTTCAAAAGCAGTTTCAAAATTATTTGAAATTGCCAAAGAAAAGCTTGAAAATTATAAAGAAGCTAAAAAAGATAATACTAAAATTCAATTGCCAATATCTTTAGTTTTTTTTGATGAATTAGGTCTTGCTGAAAAATCTAAAGAAAACCCTTTAAAAGTTCTGCATTCTAAACTTGATTTGAATTTAAATGAAAATGAAGAAAAAATAGGTTTCGTTGGTATAAGTAATTGGAGTCTTGATTCAGCGAAAATGAATAGGGCAATTACATTATTTGTTACAGAATTAGATAATAAAATAGAAGATATTAGAGATACTATGATATCCATTGTTGAAAATATTAATTCTGAAATATACAAAAAATACAAAAATGCATTTGTTATTTTGTCTGAATCATATTATTATTTTAAAAAGTTTCTAAGAGAGAAAAAATCAAAATATTTTGATAAACTTGGAAGTAGAGATTTTTATCATTTAATTAGAAATTGTGCTAACAAAATTAATTCAATAGATATAAAAAATAAAAAGAAAATTTTGTCAGATAAAATAATAATTGCAATTATAAGAAGAGCAATAGAAAGGAATTTCTCAGGATTTGAATTTGATGATATTGAAAGAAAAGAATATGGATATGAAAATTCAGTAATATTATTCAAACAAAAATATAATGAATTATGCCAAGAAAAGGGTTTAACCAGTTTGAAGATTAATATTATTAATAATAATTATGAAATTATTGAAAGAATAAGAGAAAATTTAAGTGAAGACAATTGTAGATATTTAATGCTTAAAGCTAAATTATCTATGCAACCTTTTATATTAGATAAGATTTTAAACAAAATTGAAAATAAAGTTGTGATTGAAAAAAGCCCTTTTAGTGGAGATAAAACAAGTGATTTTTTAATAAATATAATTAATAGAATTAAAAATAGTATAAGTAAAGGAGACACTTTAATATTAATTGATTTAAAAGAAACATTTGATTCACTTTTTGATTTGTTTAATCAAAACTGGACTAAAAAAGATGGCAAAAATTATGCTAGAATTTGTCTAGGATATTATACTGATTCTTTAACATTTGTTCATGATAAATTTAAATGTATTTTAATTTTATTTAATTCAAACAAAGAAAAACAACTTGAACAAGAAGAACCACTAGAAAGTAGGTTTGAAAAGCATATTTTGGGTTATCACAATATTTTAAACGAAGATTTGCTTACAAAAGGAAAAAGAATTTATTCTAAAATTGAAAGTATCTTAAAAATAGATTTAGATGATAATGAAAAAAAAATTAATTATAAAGTAGAAGAATTATTAGTAAATTTTAATTATGAAGAAATATTAAATTTAATCTATAATGAAAGTAATAAAAAACATGATTTAAATGAGGATTCATTATCAGAAAATATCAGTAAAATAATTGCTAAAATTCTTCCACAAGATATTATAGCATCATTTATTTTTTCAATAGAAGCAAGAAAATCAGGCTTAACATCAACTATAGAAGAAAGCTATTTTGAAAATGAGATTATTAATATTATTGATTTTATTAAAAATAATAAAAGTAAATTTTCAATAATATATACATTATCAACAATTAATGAACAAATAAATAAAGATGAAGAAAATAATATATTAGCTATAAATATAAATCGTATAAATACTACTAAACAATTTTTAAAAATATTAGATGATTTTTATGAAGATAAAAGATTCAGCAATTTATTAATTAAATTTGAAGGCAAAAAATCATATAAAATTCAGAAAATTATTTTTATTATTAAAAATTACGAAAAATTAAAAAATAATTATATAAATGAAAAAAAATTTGTATTTACTTGTCACATGAAAAGAAATTTTGAATTTTCTAATAATAAAAAATATTATATATCTACTGCTTCTCTTGTCTCAGATGTTAATCAAAGATTTATTGATGATTTAAATGGCCAATTTAAACTAAAAGATATCCTTAATAAAAATATTATTCAAATTTTAAATTATTTAAAATTGGATGAAATAACTTTGAGATATTTCAGAAAATTTTTATTAAAAAATGAAGAGAAAAAATTGTTTGAATTAAAAGATAAAGTTAAGGGAACAAATAAAGAAAATTTTATTATAAAAATTTTCAATTGGTTAAAGAAAGAGAAAGAATTTGTAGTTAAAAAAATAAATAATACTATTTTAGATAAAATAGAAAATAAGGAAAAAAAAATTAAAGAATATTTGGTGAAAGATATTTTTGAAAATAATAAAATAAAAAATAATGATATTGATTTAATATCAATTATAAAGAAAATAAGTATAGAAATTTTTGAGAAATATTTAGATAATTTTTTTAAAATAACAGAGAATAATAATTTTTTAACTACTATATTTATTAATTCTTTTGATCCAGAATTATTAGATGAAAGCAATCAAGATAAAATCTCAGAAAATTCAGATGTTTATAAATTTAAAAATATCAAAAATTCAATAGAAGCCAACCCTAAATTAATTGAAGAAAAAAAAGAAAACAATAATATTATTAATAAAAATAATAATTTAGATATTTACATCAATAAAAATAGTATCATAAAAAATACTATCGAATTATATTTTTCTTCTATTGATTTAAGTGATAATATAAAAATTGATTCTTTAAATATTAATATATCTTTTAAATTGCCTGGATTCTTTAATATATTAAAAGAAATGAATCAATATATAAATCAGAATATTTCTTTAAATTTCTATTTGAATGAAAAAAAATTAAGATATTCGTTGGCAAAAGACAAAGAATTAAGTGATTTAAAAATTAGATTCCATGAAAATGAAAGACAATTTTTTGAAATGGCTTATAATAAATTTATATCCTTTCCATTGATACAAAGTCTTTTAGAAATTCAATTTGAAGACAAATCTGAATTGAATGAATTTGAAGATTTATTAAAAAAAGATTATTTAAACTTATACTTAAGGAAATATTATCAAAGCAAAAAAGATTATAATGATGAATTTGAATATGAAATAATTTTACTATTATTCAAACTAAGATATAATGAAAATAATAAATTAATAACAAGTATATTAAATGAGAATTCATCAAAAATAGAAAAAATATTCAAAGTATTTATTATAAATATTATTTGGGTTGAATCATATAAGGATTCAATTTTAGATTATTTAATAGTTTATAATAATCTTTCTCTCATATTCAAAAATAAAGAATCATTATTAAAAAAAATGAAAGAAATAATTAATAAAAATACAATAAAATATGTTATCCAAGAAGGAAGGAATCCTGAACATACTAAAGAAGTTAACGAGCCATTTTATTTAATTTTGAGTTCAATTTGCTATGGTATTTCATCATCAGAAATAATTGGAAATTATAATGTTGATGAAGAATATTTTAATTTTGAATCTATAGAAAAATCACTCAAAATAATAAAAAGAATAAATAATAATTTGTTATTATTTTCAAATGAAATTTATATTCTATCTGAGTTTATTGAAATTAAAAAAGTATTTAAAATTAATGAAATAAAAGAAAATGAAACGCAGATAGAGATTTTGAAATTATTAAATGAAAACTCTTCTATCATTAATAATGATAATAACCCAAATATTTCAGATCTAAAGGAAAATATTACAAAATTATATAGTCTAATAGATAAAAAAATAAAAAAAAATGGGAAAAATTATTATGAGTTACTTAGTCATATATTTTTAGAAGAAGTTAAAAAATTTAAAAATTTAGATTATAGAATCTTTATATTAAAACAATTCATATTAGAAGATAATAATTTTATCATTCGTTCTTTACAGATATTGGAAGTTATAATGATAAATATTTTATCTTCTAATACATTAAAATTATTTTTAAATAAAATTACAAATTTTAAATCAACAATTTTGCTAGTTTTAGAAGAAAAGTCTACAAATAATATTTTTTTGAGTGAAATACTTCTTTATTTGTTTGAAAAAACATCATATATTTATATCTTTTCAATGAATAAAGATGAAAAATTTTTTAATGAATCGTTGAATATTTTTCAAGAATCTATTAATATTTTAGAGGATGTTATAAAGGGAAATCAAATTGAAAATAAAAATATAAAATTTTTATTTAGCATAGGATATATAAAGGTATTTTTATTCAGATTATCTCATGATATTATTCCTAAAAAAAACTATAAAAACTTCCTTGAAAGAGTAATCACAATTATTAATGATGATAAATTAAATGTTAATATAAGCTCAATTTTAGGATTATATTATAACAAGATAATATTCAATTTAAATGGAAAAAACCTAATTAATTTAATGGAAGAAAGTCAACAACAAAAATATTTGATGAATAAATGTAAATTTAATAAATATCATTGTAATAGAGATAATGAATTTTATTTAAGATATTATTTAATACCTGAAGAAACAAAGAAAGAAGAATTTAAAAATGGGATGAAATTATTTTATCAATATCAAATGAATGATTTTATTGGAATTGAAGAGAAATTAAACTCTTTGATTAATGATGATATAAATACTTTTTATATTATCATTTCAAATTTATTATTATCTAAATTAAAAAAAGACAACTATAAAAATAATAATAAAGGATATTTGAATTTTGGTAGTAAATATCAAAATTTCATTACTAATAGAGAAAACAAAAAGTTATTTGACCTTTTCTGCATGAAAAATAATTTTAATAATTTTATTACTCGTTATACTATATCTCCCAATAATGATATTATTATTTTATTATATAGTCTTAGATTTTGCTTAAAGATCATTAATAATGGAGGTGATAATATTTATAAAAATATGCTTAAACGGAATGCAATAGATTTAATTAGAAATAATTATTATCCAGGGAATGATTTAAGAGATTTAAAAATATATAAAGTTTATTCCCAATTGAAAACTGAGCTTCCAGAAGCTCGAGATGAAATAGGATATTATATATGTAATTGTAAGCCAAATGGACCTTTTTTACATCTAGTCCAAAGTCCTGATGGATTCCCTACGAGCAAAGATCAAGCGAAATGTCAATATTGTAATGAAAAAATAAAATATGAAAGGTTTTTTTTTGGGAAAAAATCAACAATGAGAGAGAGAAAAAATTATTTTAGAGTATTTTTAAATGATTCAAAAAAGCAAAAAGCTGAAACAAATGTGAAACAAAGGGAAGGAAATTTTGAAACTCTAGATTCATTCAAAGAAAAATATGTAGATGATAATTTAAGAAATGAAGATAAAGGAATAATACAAATATCTCGAGAGTATTTTATGAAAGAAGATAAATATATACGTAGTTTATCTCAGATAAGTTATAGACTTTTAAATTATATTTTATTTTCTAATTTATTATATTCCAGTGCATTAGGATATATCCAAATATATGAATTGAGGAATTATGGTGCAAAAGATATGTCATGTATAAGAATGATAGAAAATAATTGGGAAAAGCTAAAGAAAGAATTATCAAAGAAGAATATAAATAATATTGAAATATTTATGAATATGATTTTTAATGATATAACAAATATTTTAAGTAGAATTAATTCAATTCAATCTTATGAAGAATTAGATAAAATTGAAAAAGAAATAGAAACAATAATTAAAAGTAAATTAGAGAATTATGAATCTTATAAAAATCAATATAATAATCTAAATAATGAATTTCAATATTTAAGAGGCGATATTTGTTCAATGGATAATCTAATACCAGAAAGATATGAATGGAATGAATATAATAAGGAAAAATATCCATTTTTAAAATATTTTTATTACACAGAATATCCAGGTGAGAAGCATATTAAATCATTAATTATAAATAATACAGAAAAATACCCAGTAATTGATGCATATTTAAACAGAGATAAATCTGCTCTTGAATTCTTAGGAAAACTTCCTTTATTTAATAAATTCCATAATTTATTACTAAATAAATATTCTTCTAAAATAACGAGATTCAATGCTAAAAAAGCAATATTAAAAGATGAAGATATATATAAGGAAAATCAAGAATTGTCTGAAGATTTCATTAAAATGTGGAATAGTATAAAAGAAAAAGAATTTCCTCAATTAAATAGTTCAATGTCTTTATCTAAATTTTTCATTGATAATGAAAATAAATATTTTATTAATATATATAAAAAATTTATTAGTATTCAAAATGAAATACTTGAGCCATTAATAAATCAGAAAATCATTAAAGCAATATTACCTGAAATATATAAAGAAAAAGTATCTGTTCAAGATATTAGTGAGAGTGAGATTATTACTTTTAAATTAGAAAAAAGATATAAAAGTTTTGACAATCTGGCTTTAAATTATTCATTAAGGAATATATTTAATTTGGAGGCTAATACAATTAATTATAGTAATTATAATAAATATAATATTAATATTGATAAAATAGAGGAAATATTAACTAATTCATTTATATATAACAAAAAATTATTCAGTAATGATATTAAAGACATAATTTATAAAAATGATTTTTATTATAATAAAATATTATCTAGTTTTATAAATAATAAAAGTCAATTAGAAGAACTAAAAGTTGAAGATAAAGAATATATAATAACATTTTATTCAGAAACACTTAATAAAGATTTAACACAATCTCTTTCACTTTTAAAAGAAATTGAAAATTTAGTCGAGCAAATAGTAGAAAATGATTTAGATGAAAATGAAGCCATTTATAGAATCATAGACTCATCAGATAAATTAAAAAGTTTGAAATATATAAAACATTTCTTTACTTCTAATGAAAAAGTTGAATTTAAAGTAGATAAATTGTATAATATTATTTTATTTTTTGAAAAGATTATTTTTGGACAAATTAAGATAGAATTAAATCAAAGTCAATTAAAGTTAACTGAAGAGGAAAAAGAAAATATATCTAAATATTTTTCTGATAAGAATAAAGCAGATTTATTGTCTAAAGAAAAAATATGCATAGCTTTAAGACGATTAATGACAAGATCTCTAATTAATTTAATTATTGAAGAAGGGAAAGATATAATTATTGAATCAAAAGAAAATATTGTAAAGTATTTATATAGTCCAGACTTATGGGATGTATCAATCAAAAATTCTGGAGAAATTAAAGAACAATTAAATAATGGGATTATTTCTCTTAATATTTGTTTAAGTAAAATTTTAGATTTTTATGAAGAAATTAATTGTGAAAAAGATGATTTAGATTTTTCATATTTGAATGATATAGAAATTGAAAAGGAATTTGTCTTCAATAATAGCAATTTTAATCCCAATAACCGAGATCCTTTAGAACAATATAATTTTGAAGACAGATAAAATTATACAATAAATAAAAATATATTAAGATATTTATATTAGAATTAACAAATTAAAAAAATAATTATTATTATCATTGAAAAAATAAATAAATAATTAAAATAATATTTTTTTTATTATTCAAAAAAAATAGGGGATTGGGGATTGGGGATTGGGGATT
>AUXO011423829.1_pt1 | contig 13199 bp, 14 predicted proteins | sample 768731 | NCBI WGS metagenome assembly AUXO01 (sample SAMN02715735, study PRJNA202380) | gut metagenome | biome: sheep rumen | host: Ovis aries | place: New Zealand: Palmerston North
GCCCACATCATGGTGTCCTCACCAAAATAGGTATCAAGAGAGTATAGCCCTGCTTTCTCTATATAGCTTCTGCGGAACATCACGGTGGGATGAATCATACAGTCCCTGATCATAAACAGCTCCCTGCACCCCTCATGTGTCTCTGGCATCTGCTTACGATAATACTCCCCACCATCAGATTTTATTTCTATTGCCCAGGAACCTAAGCACTCCGTCTCTGGATGCACCTCCATGTAGGCTATCTGTTTCTCAAAGCGGTCAGGCATAGAGATATCATCAGCATCCATACGGGCAATATACTCATATCCCATAGGCATAACTATCTTGAGCAATTCATTCAGAGAATACGCTAAGCCCTTATTCTCATTCCTCCTGTTGATATGGATACGTTCATCCTTGATACTTGAGAGATATTCATCCACATCCTTCTCCACGAACCCATCGTATTGTATATAGAAATCAAAATCCTTATATGTTTGATTAAGTATGCTCTCAGTAGCAAGCTTCACATACTCTAATACGTCACTTCTGTATAGTGACATAATTACAGCTATATGCTTAATATACATAACATCTATTATTCTTTATAGATCCGTTTTACTTGACTATCAATATAATCTGCGACATTCTTATCCTGCACTTTCCTTACAAAGAGGATGTTAGATTTCCTTATAGCGGTATCTATCAGATCAATGTCGGACAGCTTAAAATTATTGGGCGAATTGGAAGGTTTTTGGGGCCAATAAATAAACCTCAAGGTTGTACTCACTCTTTCTTCTATATCAATCAATGACCCAAATAAGGATTGAAAAAAAATTTCATCCGGTGTATCAGTATCTTGCATATCTGTAAGAAAGCGAGGATGTCTTTCAATATAGTCCACAACCATCCGTAATGATTCTATTCTAAGAATGAACCACTGATCCCCCCCATAGTAATCTATTCCTTCTGGATTCTTTCTTTTATCTCTAAACCAAAGCTCAAACGCCTCTCTTATCTTCGTCGGTTTCTGAAGTAACACCTTTCCAAATTGGCGGCAATTTCCCCAGTTGATTTTCTTTGGCTCAATGGTAGCGATTTGCCGGGGTTTGAGATATAATGTATAGCATTTGCATCTTCTCATACCACCCTCTATCCAGAAACTGTTAGAATTTTCTATTGGATTGTAACATGGAAGTTTATTTGTAACTATATAGTTTTTATCATTATCCGCAAGAAATCTTTTTATATACTCTATCGGTTTGACAGGATAATCACTTTCGCTCATAAGAATCACATGCCCTTTTGGATGCAAAGAAATTATATCCTTGATACATTCATAAGTCGCATATACTAAATCAGGACTAGCCCAGGATGTCGCAAACCTTTTGGAAGCAAAATGCGAATTATTAAGCTGTTTCAAACACTCAAAATTCTCCTGACTATTTTTATCTATATGGAAGTAAAAATAAACGCCCTCGTTTTCTAGTCTCTTACATATATGATAAACCAGATTAGCATTTTTATATATCAAAAACAAAAAAACGACATCCATACCTATTTATGACAAATTATTCTTTAAATACGCAATTGAACGTTTTGTCTCCATTAATCTCCAATTATCAGATTTTGAAAAATCAATAGAATCAAGTCGACCAAGAACAACTTTGACATCACCATCTTTAGAGGCATAGCTTTCAAGTCCTATAGATTTTAGCAACTGACTGACTCGACTATCATCCATTCCATTTACTGCAATAAAACGCTTGTGGAAAAGAATACAAAAAACTATTAAGTGAAATGACCCGCCAATGACATAATCTGCATTCTTTACAAGATTCAGAAATTCCCACGGTCCTGTTTCAAATGATTTTTCAAAACTTGGGTATTTCAATAATCCTATCATGTTCGGAACAGATGTAACCACTTTCAAGCCTGTCAATTTACCTAGTTTGTATGCCTGTTCAAACGCATCCGCCCTCCAGTAGGGATTATAGAAAAAAACGTATGGTTCTTTTATAAGCCTCTCTTTCGGCATATTTAATTCCCACTCTTCGTTTGACAAAAGCAAAGTTGGATCTACATGCACTTCTATATTGTGTTTATTTGTTTCTATTTCGGAGATTACGTTCCTTGTGTTTTCATCCCGAACACTGATTGCAGTAAAATTTTTCAGTTCCATTGCAATCTTGTCAGACAGTTCGCTTTTTGCATAGATAGATTTAGACGGACATGGCCCCATACTTACCGCATATGACAATCTTCTATATTTCTCTGGAATAAAATCTAGGAAATAAGCCAAATTAAAATCATCGGCATCCACATTCCAACACTGATCTGATCCTACAAGGTATTCATCATAATAGGGAAGTTCCTTTATCTCTTCATAACTATTAACCTCACGTGATAAGTTTAGCTCGTTATTTAAGAATTCTTCAAACAAGCAATATTTCTTGTCAAGTTGTTTCTTCCAAGGATAGAAAATCAATTTTCGTATTATGTGCTTCTTGTCGTGCATCTGACTGTATGGCGCAAAGAAATTGTAGATTTCTTTTTGAGTTTCAGTCCGTAAGTTAATCGTCTCTGGGTAATACCCAAGCTTTATCAACACCTGCTGAAGTGCATAGTTCTGCAGCATTGAACCATAGTTATGCGAAGCATGAAATGTTAAGATTCCTACTTTTTTCATCTGTTACCTTTTATTTTTTCTCTTATCCAAAACAGTGGTATAAACAAGAAGTCTGAGATTAAAAGTGATTTGCTTATACAAAGCCCTTTAGTATATACCTTTCTAAATACCATTGCTGTTAAAGTTTTACGTTTAGGTGCCTTCAACTGGTCATTGCCCTTGATAGCTTCTTCTATAGGTCTCTCCACTAAATGAAGTCTATCGCTAAGTTTATCAACTATAGATTGTCCCTTTTCTGTATTGGGCAGAACTACAGATATACCAAAATCTTTATATTCTGATTTAAAGGGGATGTCTTTACCAAGTCCCCAGAAATCACCTAACGTAATATCGGAACAGCGTTGGGGCTTTGCATAGGGACAAGCATAGCAACTTTCACGGTAGGAATAACCTTTCATGAAAGTGACCATATAATCGTCACTATACCTTTTTTTCCAATAATTCTTATCATACACAATACGCCCCTCTTTGTTAACAAGTCTTAAAACATAACTTCCCTGGTCACGAAAAAATATTGATTCTATATCTTTAGGTTTTACTATAGTTCCTACATGCTCCATCAGAAATTGATGCGATGGCGTACCATGACAAATCAGGTCAGCAGTTATCAGTCGATCATTGTACTTCGTGTTTCTTATATATGCTTTTAATCCTGCTACTTGACAAGGAGTACCAACAAATAATACAGTCTTCTCATTACGAAGATCGTCTTTTATCTGCCTAAATAACAAGCCTATCTCACTTCTAACATATTTCGAGCCTCGCACCAATTCTACATCCTTGATATTATTAATACGGATATGGCGTATCTCACAACCTTCATTTGCACATCCATAGACAACTCCCTTTTGTTCCAAAACGTATTTCGACAAGCATGATGCGACAGCACCTGAGGTGCTGGCTTTATTCTCGCTTTCGTCTTTTGCCCATGCCGCAAATGCACAGGCTGCTTGTTGCATCGGTATAGGCTTTACCACAGGACATGATTTCTCGCACATCTTGCAATCTACACATTTCGTGCTATCCACAACAGGATATAAATGACCTATGGCATCAACAGTATGCATGGATATTGCTTGGTGTTTACAAGCATTATAACAGGCATAGCATCCTGTACATTTTTCAAAAGATGCTAGATTCGGCATAGTCAACCTATTAAATTTATTACCTCTTTATGAAACTTTTGCGCAATATCATCCCAATTATATTTCCTAGCCAATACTTGTGCATTTTTACTTTTTTGAGGATACTTAACTTTTTCGTTAATGGTTCTCAGCAATGCATCTTTTATGCTTTCGACACTCATTTCGCAGTACCATCCAGCATCTGTTTCTTTTATTTCCTCCAACATATTTGAGCCTGGAGTTACCAAACATGGTACACCATATGCCAAAGCCTCAATTAGTCCCATAGGATGGCCCTCAAAACGAGAAGTCATAATAAACAAATCAGAATCGAGTAAGACTTTCTTCTTATCGTCTCCACCAACCTCACCTTTAAGACTTACAATAGAGTCAATTTTCCGTTTCTTAATAATAGTACCAATTTCTTCATAATGAAATCGATGTGGACCATAAATGTCAAGATGGAATTTTGCTTCAAGCAATTTTTCCTTTATCTCTGTAATTGCATCCAACAGAAAGTCAAGTCCTTTTTGGAACATCTCAAGACGACCTATGAAGACCGCTTTAACACCTTCATCTGTGAATGTCGTCTTCACTTCTGCGGGTGTATTGAATCCATTAGGAACAATGAAATACTGCACATGGAATTTATCAACAGAATCTTTGGCCTCTTGTTTCGTTAGATATTGAATAGCCTTTGCATGTTTTACATAGTTGTCGAAATAAAACTTATGTGCTATCCATTTCTTTAACCAGGCATGATTATGTAGTGCAGAATGTGTAAGGTTACTACGAGGTACTATGATATAAGGAATATTTGATTTACGAAGTTCTTTTGCGAACCGAACGTCATCTAAATAGTAAAAACCCTCAAAAACAACTACATCAGGATGATTAAAAGGCTCAGGAAGCAAATTCAATGCCAAATGGCTACCATACTCTTCAATATTATGAAGAACAGATACCGTCTTCCAATGCTCCATAGACTTGTTTGTCATGTTAACACATAACACTTTATCAATTTTTGACTGTGCATTTACACTAGCGGGCACACTCCAGTTAAGACCTGTTGCTATGCTATTACTAAGATGCGAAATATATAATATATTCATAATACTATCTATTTGTCCTTATTCCTTTCGTATATAAAGTTGCAAAATAGTATCCTAGCGGCATTGTGACCATAATATTTGCCATTGAATACCACATAGAGAATAAAGTTCTTGTAAAATTGCATATTATCCATAATCCTAAGAAAAACGCAAGACTATTTTTATTTATTTCTTGTTTCATTAGTGTCATTCAAATTTATCCATAAAACATCATCAATTTCTTCCAAGTCTTTAATCCTAGCGGGTACACTATACGTGAGCCCCGATGAGGGGTCTCCACTTAGATTAGAAACTACAACAATTACCATATCAACTTATTTTTCTACAAGTTTATTAAACAATTTATCCCATATACTTGCAATAATTTCTATCGAATAATCTTCAGACCTTAATACGCCTCCTTTAGCTATTGTTTGCCTTGCATCTTCATTTATTATTAAATAATCAATTTGTTGCGCTAGAAGTTTTATATCATATTTATCTACTATAAGACCTTCTTTGCTGTTACGGATTATTTCTTGCTGTCTCCCCCCGTTGTCAAAAGAAACGCAGGCACATCCTTGAGACATTGCCTCAATAAGAGCCATACCAAATCCTTCTATTCTTGACGTAAGGGCAAAGATTGAGCTTTCTCTCATTATGATATCTATATCCTTTCGAAAGCCCAATAATTCGAACTGGTCTAAGACTCCATTTTCCTTAGCAATCTCCAGGAGTTTTTGTTTTGAGGATTCTGCTCCTGTGCCTGCTATTTCAAGTTTCCACTTGGCATGCTTTTTCGCTATCAGCCCCCAAGCCCTTATCAACAAATCAAAGCCTTTAATATCCCACACATCAAGTCTTCCTACCGCCAAGATATTATTTTTTCTATTTCCATTATGATCACTTATTGGAGTAAAGGCTAATGGGTTGGGGATTACAACTTTTTTCGGCAATTTATCTCTCAATATTTTAGCATCTGTTTCTGTTAATAATGTAACAGCGTCTGCTATTGGATAAATATATTCCTTTATGAATTTAATATGAAAATGAACTGGGCGATCTATTGACGTATGATCAGAAGCAATCAATTTAACAGGAAGTCCTATCTTGGCAAGAGTACCCACTAATGTCATCCATGGCATTATGCAAACCAATATATCCGGTTTTATTTCTTTTAAATATCGGCGTACATTTTTAACCATGTACAGAAAAGAAAAATTACCTTTTTTTTCTTTCTCACTTTTATACAACGGATGAATATGGTTTTCTGATAGTTCAACCTGATAGGCAAACGGAGCAATAGTATCAGTAATAAGATGCATATCATATCCATCTTCCATATTCATATGATTTAATAGTAGCGCAGATACTCGTTCTGCACCACCGCCGGCCATATTTACATTTAAGAAACAAACTTTCATTCTATCGGTCTTAAATATCCTGACAAACGAGGAAAATCCTCCTTGCCTATATTTTTAATAACTTTTGCCGGAACACCTGCCACTATTACATTGGCTGGAACATTCTTATTCACAATGGAATTTGGAGCAATAATAACATTGTTTCCTATACTAATGTTACCAATGATTTTACTACCGCCACCTACATAAACATTATTACCTATTTGAGGCACACCTTTTTCTGTAGATCCAATAATTACCCCTGGATATAAACGACAATAATCTCCTAGGCGGGCTCTACCATTAACAATTATACTCCCCCAATGATATAAGGTTAAACCCTTACCACAGGTACCTGCTGGAATTTGATACCCCAATGTATATGAGAGCTTCGTATAAAAATAGTAATGATATACATAAAGTAATTTACTTATAAGGTTGTCTCTTGCTCCATAAAATTCCATATGGCGCATATGGTATATATACTTAAAAATTTTTCTTGATGGACGATTTAGCAAAAAATCAACAATTGGGATTCCCATCGTTTTTTTATAGTATTGCTTATCGGCTATTATTATCGTTTTTAAATCAACTTTGTTCATCCTATTAAATCCTATTCTTTAACCTAAAAAGACATTTTCCTATTCTATAATTGACAAAACCACGAACATCTATAACGGTAACTCCTTTATAAGTATTCAAGGTATGGAAACCTTCTGTATATTTTGGAGAAGGGCATGGAATCCTTACTATTTCTTTAATATCTATTTTATCAGATTTAAAATCAATTTTTTGAATAGATATGCTATGACCATACTTATTATTACACTCTTGGGCGGGTCTATAGACGCTATTTCCTATCTCAAAAAAATCGCCGGCATTTCTTGCAATATTCTCACTAAAAGTATAGTCCTCAATCTTTTTATAAACACCATTATTCCCTAATTTATATACACTTAGCACATTGGCATTGGGATTCGGCATTTTTGTTGAAAACAAAAAAGCATCATCGTTTTTCTTATATATAATTGCATCGGTCAGTGGTTCAGTACATAACACTTCTTTTTCCCCACATTCGTCAGTTTAAATGTCGTATTCATATAGCCTATCGGATACCAATGTTCGCGAAAAGGCATCTTCTCATTTGCACTTTTCCATTTTGAGAGTTTACGGAACCTAATAGGGCGTTTTAATATATAAATATTCTTGACTAGCGCAGTAAAATCTTCTGCATAAAAGAACAGTCCTGCAGTAGGCGAATTATAGCTCCAATGTAAATCTTGATATATATGACCAGCAAAGCAGTTCATACTCAATATTGACGCATTGGGGAAAAAAAACTCTCTTTAAATACATTAGGTCTTTATACCTAAAAAAAAACTGAAACTTATTAAGTAGATGCCGGACAAATACCTTTATTGTCAATATTAGTTCTTGAAGCATATTTTTTTGTTTTATAATTAATATACTCACAAGAGAATGAAAACAATGCTATAAATACCGGAACATTATTCCAATAAGATCGTTGATAAAATGATAGCCAAAACAAGAATAAAATTATTAGATTTTTTTTATTAACTCCGTTAAAAAGTAAAAAAAATCTAGAAAATAAAAAAAACAATATGACGGTTCCTATCAAACCATACTGCATCATAAATTTTTTCAATCCAGCTCCAGATGATCCTGCCTTTGATTGCCAAGCATAATACGAACGATTCCCTATCCCCCAAATTATATCTCCATTATTCCAAACTTCATTATATTTCTTTTTTAAAGTTTCCGAACTCCTATTGTCTATTTCTTCAATGTTCTTTCCAGAAACTCTTTCCACAATTCTTTCATTAAAAAAATCGCCAAATATAGAAAAAAAGAAATAAACTATAACAGCTAAAGGAACTAAATAATGAAAATTAGAACTGATTGTGCGCCTCTCAAGAACTAACCAAAAGGCTGTTAATATATAAAATGCCAATGATAAACTTAACATGCCAGAAATAATAAATATTACAAATTCCCTTGTATATTTTTTTTTATCTAACGTAATTATGAGAAAGAAACTCAATGTTCCTACAGTTCCAGGTTCTTCACAAATTGACATGAATCTAAATGATGATTCTGAAAAATACGAGGGTATTATAACAAAAAGACCTTGATTGAAAACTTGTGAGCTAGAATCTGACAAACGTTCTATCTGTCCTATAAAATAAGTTATTCCCAAGAATGACAATAAGAACTCTATGATACCAAACAAAAACAACCATGAAAGTATCCTTACGAATCGATTATATATATATATCTTATATTCCGATTTTAAGGATAAAAATGACACTACATAAAATAATTCACATATCACTGTAACAAAAGGATATTCTAAATGTACAATAATTGGAATTGCCAAAACAATCATACATGCAAAAAAATAATACCATGCATTACGTAAATTAATTTTATCTTTCAATCTATTCCCCCTTACCATAAAAAGTCCTACCAAAAACAGAGTAGTATAGATTTCCATATTATGTATCACATAATATTTTGAAAAGGGTGCTACTAAATACGTAAAAGGAACAAAGACGAAAAGACACATTATAAACTTTTCCAATAATGTAAAAGAATTCATTTCTTTTTTCAATGTCATTTGTTTTATCATAGGTAGTATCTCTAACAAATAATTATTGTTATCTACAATATTGTCAATTTGCTTATCATTAGGTTGTCCCATTTTTCTTACTTACACTTAAAATCGTCTAAAAATCGTATTATAATTGTAGCAGCTAGTTTATCCATTTAACATTTTGTAAAAGATTAACAGCAGAAGCGATATTCGTAACATTCGTTATCTGTTCCAAGTTCATTTGCTTAATAATCCTCCGTTTTAAAAGAAATCGTTTGAATTTCGCAAGGATCTCTCGTATTTGCAACATGTAATACAAAAGCAAAACTTTTCTCTTACTTGGACTCTTTGATAGAATATGTTTTCTGTAATCAGGAGCTCTGAATAGAGATCTTGCCAGAATCATATCAAAATCACAATAATCTAAATTATCACCCTTCCCCACATACTCCAATCCTTTGATTCCTGATTCAGGCCAAACTGTAGTTTCAGACCAAAAATAAGGAATTCTACTATCCCAATTACTTTTATCTTGTTCCGATATAAATAGAATATTTGATAAAGGCTGTACCCATGACTTAATCTTTGCGTTTTTCCCACCTTGAAACTCAGAACCACCTGAAATTATGACAGGCGCATCAATTACATAATGTTTTTTAACAACATAAGATAATGCCATAGCATTTGCCATATCAGGGGAAGGACCTGGAGTAAAAGTCTCACCTATTTTATATAATTCGAATAATATATCCCTACGAACAATACCTTGATAGACACAAGGACAATTGCCTAAACCACGAAAACCACCCTTAATTACATCTATCGCAGCATCTTTTGGCACGATGCAATCATGCACGGAAGTAAAAGAGAAGAATTTCAAATAACCACCAGCGGAAATATTATATCTTTCGTCTTTATATGCAGGCCACTTGTATGTAATTTCGTGTTTTTGCCGTACACTTTCAATATTATTTTTTTCCATCCATGTTACACAATCGATAATTAATGGCGTAACAGCATCATCATCTCCTATAACACAAACATATTTACCTCTTGAATGTAAAATAGCATTATCTATATTATAGCGTACAGGAAGTTGTTTTTTACAATTATTATAAACGATAGGAATCGAAAATACATGTGCATCCATAAATTTTACATATTCCAGATTGACTGATGAGTTATCTTCTATTACTAATTCTACTCTTTTCAATTTATAACTATCAATCAAAGGTATTAACTGAAATAAATATTTATACCTGTCTTTTGTTGGTATTACGATGCTCAATAAACAACTCATAATTATCTTTTATTTATTTTTGTCTTAACAATCTGAAGAAAATCTATTTTTAACTTATTCTTAGACACGTACAATGAATAACAAGCTGATATTGCTACTAAAACGAAAGCTGCCACATACCCAAGTGCACCGTTCAAGAACATACTTATTAGCGATGCTACTACTGTGAAAGCAAGGACAATAAAACCAGTTATTATAAATTCATTTGAAAAGCATATACCATATAATTTATATACAGTAAAAGTCATTATTGTCAAATGCAGAATACCTAATAATCCGTATGAAATACCAAGGCCCCATAGTCCCCAAAAGTTATATAGCATAATACAAAGAATAAGTTGAGCAGTTCTGATTATTAATGATATCATCATAAATACCTTTGTCTTGTACTTTGCGACAAGAATCATATCAACCTGGTTAGAGCAAATTGTTATGACTGTCCAAAAAATACCAAATCTCAAATAATCTAAAGCAGGAAGAAACTCCTGGCTATACAAGATTTTGATGAACAACGGCATAATTGCAATAAAAAGCACAATTAAAGGACAGCAAAGAATAACACTAACCATAGACTGTTTATTCAGCTCGTCTTGAACTTTTTCGTTATCCTGATTGACCGCAGCAATACGGGGATAATAATCAGTCATCAAGGCAGTAGTGATAAGACCGAAATATCCTGTTAGGATATAGCTTCCTGCACTAAATAGTCCTACATCTGTCAGACCGCCTTTATGTCTAATGAATGCGTTGATTGCGAATGATATGATTGTCTGTAGAAGCGTAACAAACATAAGAGCCACACCCATTTTTACCATAGGTTTCGCTTCAAACGCTGATTCTTTAAATGTGAGTGTAACCTTTTCAACAGGTATTTTATTAACAAAGTACTGAGAGACCAACAAAGCCAGAATCGATGCAATTAACAATTCGGGAACGATACCATCCTTGCCAAAGAAATAGTACAACGGAATTGCCGTGACCAATCCTACGACAGTTCCTATCATACTGGCATATGCAAGTGCCCTTAAATGTCGCGTACCTTTTAAAAGAGCTTGCTTTCCCTCATTAACTATATTCAATGCTACAACAAGAGCAAGAACACAATACGAAATGGTGTAAGTTGTATCGCCAAGCGTCCAAACACTTAAATAATGGGAAAGTATCAATGTTACAATACAGCCCAAAAGACCTGTAAAGATTACAACCCTATTAGTAACCTTTATTATCCTTGACATTCTTTCGTGATTCCCCGATCCTCTTGCTTCAGACACATCACGGACTGCACTTTGATTGATTCCAAGCCCCGCCCCTGTTTGAATCATCTGAATGGTTGAGTTGAATATACCCAACAACCCCATTCCTTCTGGTCCAATCAGAATTGCAACAAGTTTATTCTTGACAATTGCAATAACAGCCTTAAAAACCTGTACAAACCCGAAAAGAAAGGTTGTTTTGAAGATATTACCGTAGGACGTTCCTGCTTTTTGCTCTTCTGCCATATATTCCTTACATCCACCAACCGCTAGGCAGTGCAATAAACTTATTATAAAAATCCTCTACACCTTTGGGCATATCTTGCTTGCCAAACACAGAATAGTAAGTGTTAGGAAGATGAACAGCAGAACAAGCGTAGCCTTGCTCTTTGAACATTTTCATATCTGCTTCTTTATTTCTCGAAAGAATGCCACAGACCCAATAGTTCGGCTCTGTTCCATCTCTATGAATAAAGTCTATCAATGATGGCATATCAAACAATCTGTCTTTCCACTTTTTGGCATTGATGGCCTGCTTCTGGAGCAATTCGTCAATATGTTCCATCTGGCAGCATCCAATATAGCTGTTCACATCGCTGGGAGTAGCGTTCACGCTAGGAATGGCAATGTCGCAATCTTTGGAAATTTCGCCATTTGCATCACGGAAGATGGATCTGTTAATACCGAGGTCACGGATTACAATAGTTTTTTTATACAGCTTCTCATCCTCAAAGACAATAGCACCACCTTCTATGGTGTTTGGCAGGCGAACCGTCTGAAAATTGAAAATGGAAATGGGAGTTCCCACATTACCAAGTCTCTTTCCTTTGTATTTCGCGCCAAAAGCCTCGATGCAGTCATCAATCACCATAATGTCCTTTTCTTTTCCAATGGAGTTGATTTCATCCACATAACCAGGATAACCGCAGAAATGGTAATTGATAATGACTTTTGTCTTGGCTGTAATCTTACTTTTCACGCTATCAGGGTCAAGCACACCATACTTAGGGTCAATGTCAGCCCACACAGTTTTTAGTCCATACTGTGCCATAGGCATAGTGGACTGGAGGCAAGACATTGGAGTTGCTATTACCTCGTCTCCAGGCTCTAGTCCAAGTGTTCTGAACAATACTTGCCATGCCAATCCATACGTGTTAGTAAGGAGTACATTCTTCACGCCTAAGTACTCCGCTAACCTTTTCTCAAACTCTCTACCCCACTTTCCGTAGGCCAATGCACCAGAATGCAGGATATTATCCAGCTCAGGCAGCTCAGGCATATAGGGTTTATATAATGGAATCATTGATTATGTATTTAAAAAAAACGGTCTTGGTATTCTATCTTTTTTATCCCCTCGCAGTTATATGACATCGTGTAAACCCCATCATGTGGTGTAGTAAATATCACACTTGCCGGCTCAATTAAGCTCCATCCATATTTCTTGTAAAACTTAACAAGCTCTTTTTTGCAGAATAATAGTCCTTTATGATTATTATCCTTTAGCCATTTATTGACATTTTCCATCAACTTCTTACCTAAACCCACCCCATGCTTTGCAGAGCACACACATCCTAATCCCATAAACGAAGTGTTAACTCCATTTACGGTAGCAATGACGGGTGATAGAGTCATATAGGCCAAATCCTCTCCTTTTTCTTTTAAGAATACGTGTAAATCTTCTGGTTGCATATTGTCAATTACCCATTTTACTTGGCTTTCAACAGGATGTGGCCAGGAAACATTCTT
>AUXO010427992.1_pt1 | contig 13198 bp, 3 predicted proteins | sample 768731 | NCBI WGS metagenome assembly AUXO01 (sample SAMN02715735, study PRJNA202380) | gut metagenome | biome: sheep rumen | host: Ovis aries | place: New Zealand: Palmerston North
TCGCCGCTTCTCATGAGCGGAGGCGGAAGCTCGTCACGGAGGTCACGGCCGGGTTTTTTAAGCTCTCCGATGATGTCTGTGAGAGTAGGAACACCGATACCGAGATTTTTGCTGATGTTATCTATGCCGATGCTTTCAGCCTTTTCAGAGATGCCCTCTGCACCGCCGTTTGATATATCAGCAAGAGTGAATCCGCATTCGCTGAGGAGTGATGAAGCTGCTGCGTAGCTTTCAGGGTGAACGGCAGTATTATCAAGAGGATTCTTTCCGTCACGTACTCTGAGGAAGCCTGCACACTGCTCGAAAGCCTTTTTACCGAGCTTTGCGACTTTCATAAGCTCTTTTCTGTCAGTGAACTTGCCGTTTTCCTCACGGTAAGCAACAATATTCTTAGCAACAGCTGAATTTATGCCTGATACATATGAGAGGAGCGAATAAGAAGCTGTGTTGAGGTCGACACCGACGGAGTTAACGCAGTCCTCAACGACACCGCCGAGAGCTTCGCTCATTCTTGCCTGAGGCATATCGTGCTGATACTGACCAACACCTATAGCCTTAGGCTCTATTTTTACGAGTTCAGCGAGAGGGTCCTGAAGACGGCGGGCAATTGAGATAGCACCTCTTATAGAAACGTCGTACTCCGGGAATTCCTCAGCAGCGAGTTTAGAAGCGGAATAAACAGAAGCTCCTGCCTCGTTTACTATCATATAGCTTACATTTGCTGACATTTCCTTGATAATGTCGGCAGTGAAAGTTTCAGTCTCACGGGAAGCAGTACCGTTTCCGATAGAAATAGCAGTAACGCCGTATTTTTCGATGAACTGCTTTACCTTTTTCTTTGCAGCTTCAACAGCACCTGCTGAACCTGTAGGGTAGATTATAGCTGTATCGAGGACCTTTCCTGTGCCGTCGATAACAGCAGTCTTACAGCCGTGAGCATAACCCGGGTCAAGACCGAGGATAACACTGTGTTTAAGCGGCGGCTGGAGAAGCATCTGGCGGAGATTAGCTGCAAATACCTTTATTGAGGACTCAGCAGCCTTAGAGCTCATATCTGAACGTATCTCACGCTCTATAGACGGGAAAATAAGTCTCTTATAGCTGTCAGCAGCAGCAGCTCTTACAAGCTCGCCGCAGGCATTGTTAGCCTTTATGTACTTTCCGAAGATAACGTCGGTAGCGAGAGTTTCGTCGAGAGTAACAGCGACTTTGAGGAAACCTTCCTTTTCGCCTCTGTCGAGAGCGAGCACACGGTGGTCAGCGACCTTAGGGATAGCCTCAGAGTAGTCGTAGTAATTCATATAAACGCTTTCAGCCTCGGCATCGGAAGCCTTAGAAGTGAGCTCGCCTTTTTCGCCTGCGAGAGCACGGAGCTTCTTTCTTATATCAGCGTCATCGGATATATCCTCAGCGATGATGTCCATAGCACCCTGTATAGCTGTCTGAGCGTTATTTATCTTCTTTTCCTCATTTATATAAGCCTCAGCTTCTTTTTCCGGCTCTGTGGAGTTTTCCTGAGCCATGATAAGCTCTGCGAGAGGTTCAAGGCCGTTTTCTCTTGCGATGCTTGCTCTTGTTCTTCTCTTTGGCTTGAACGGACGGTAGATGTCCTCAACTTCAACGAGAGTCATAGCAGCACTGATAGCAGCCTCTATCTCAGGAGTCATTTTTTCCTGTTCAGTTATAGAATTTGTGACTTCCTGCTTACGTTTTTCAAGGTTTCTGAGGTACATAAGTCTGTCATAGAGTTCACGGAGGACCTGATCGTCCAGAGAACCTGTAAGCTCCTTACGGTAACGAGCGATAAACGGGATAGTCTGATCGTCGTCGATGAGCTGGACAGTATTATCCACCTGTTCCTGTTTAAGTCCGAATTCTTTTGCAAGGGTTTTGTTAATATCCATAATTTATCCTTTCTGTGCATTGTCACTGCTGGATGTCGGTACCGGTCTCAGGCTCTTCTGTAGGGTCATTGAAGCGGTCTATCCATGAAAACAGTGATTTTGCTATATCTTTCCAGACATTGATGCTGTTCTTTTCATTGAGCAGATCATGACGCATACCCTCAAAAATACGGTGAGATATGCTCTCGTATCCGATATTTTCGAGCTTAGCGATATATTTGAAGAACTTCTTCTCTGAGATCATACAAGGGTCATCTTTGCCCGAGATGAGTCTTATAGGCAGAGAAGGATTGCTTATTTCCCAGTTTTTCGGGGAATCGGCATTCTTTATAAGTTTCAGCATTTCCTCATATCCGTTCATAGTTATCTTGAAGTTGCAGAGCGGGTCGCTGTTGAAGCTTTCAACTGCGTCCGGATCGCTGCATCTCCACGAGTTATCCGGCTGTTCAAAGAATTTACCGAAACGGTCATCTATCATATCATAAAGTTTTTCACTGCGGAAGCGAGTTCCGAGTTTTTTTGAAATTTCTGATCTAATGCCTCTTACTACCGGCGAGAAGGAGCTGTAGCACGGAAGTCCGAGAAGTACGATACCATTGGCGGAATTGTCGTTCTTTTTCATGAAACCTACAACACCGGAAGCACCTGTGCCGTATCCTGTTATAAATACGGGGAGCTGCGGATAGGTCTCGTGGATGAATCTGTTTATCTGGGCAATGTCGCTGATAAAGCCTTCACTGCCGTTTCTGAACATAAAACCAAGATCGTCTTCTGAGCAGATGCTCTTTCCGTGACCTCTGTTGTCGTGTATAACTGTAATAAAGCCTTCCTCGGCAAGGTAATCCATGAACGGGTAATAACGCTCTTTGTGCTCCTGCATACCGTGGACTATCTGAACGATACCGTTCGGCTCTCCCATAGGGACAGCGATAGCTGCGGAAACGATGAGCTCATCAAATTCTGAGGCAAATTCAAATTCCTTCAGATCAGCATTAAGCATAACTATCCTCCTGTCGTAAAAGGTGTACAACGCACATTATACCACAAATTGCAGATTAAATCAAGTATTGCGGCAGGTATATCCCTTAATATGTAAAGAATAAGCAATTTTCAATGGCAATATTGTTGTTTTATGTTGGATTTTATTATTTTCGCTTCCGCAGCTGAAATGATAAAACACAAAAACAATATGATATTTCTGATATCTTTGTGTTATATCAAATAAAAAAATACCTTAACTTATTTTCCTCTTGCAATTTGTCATTTTTTATGTTATCATATAGGGTAAGAAATTATGCCATGCCATGTGGCAAATAATATTATCGTATACTTCATAGTGTACGGGTTGGGAGATAAATATGCCAAAAAGACAGGATATTAACAAGATCATGATCATCGGTTCAGGCCCTATCATTATCGGTCAGGCCTGTGAATTCGACTACTCAGGTACTCAGGCTTGTAAAGCTCTTCGTAAACTGGGTTACGAGATCGTTCTCGTGAATTCAAATCCAGCTACTATCATGACTGATCCCGATGTTGCTGATATTACTTACATCGAGCCGCTCAATCTTTCAAGACTTACTCAGATCATAGAAAAAGAACGTCCGGATGCTCTCCTTCCGAACCTCGGCGGACAGTCCGGACTTAACCTCTGCTCTGAGCTTGATAAGGCTGGCGTGCTTAAAAAATATAACGTACAGGTCATCGGCGTTCAGGTAGATGCTATCGAGCGTGGTGAGGACCGTATTGAGTTCAAGAACGCTATGAAAGATCTCGGTATCGGTATGCCTAAGAGCCAGGTAGCTTACTCAGTTGACGAAGCTGTAAAGATCGCAGAACAGCTGAAATATCCTGTTGTTCTCCGTCCTGCTTATACAATGGGCGGTGCAGGCGGCGGTATGGTATATAACGTCGATGAGCTCAAAGTAGTCTGTGCAAGAGGACTTCAGGCTTCTCTCGTTGGTCAGGTACTCGTTGAGGAGTGCATCTTCGGCTGGGAAGAGCTTGAACTCGAAGTTGTACGTGACGCTGACAACAACAAGATCACTGTCTGCTTTATCGAAAACATCGATCCTATCGGCGTTCATACAGGTGACTCCTTCTGCTCTGCTCCTATGCTCACAATTCCGGAGGACGTTCAGAAGGAACTTCAGGATATGTCATACCGTATAATCGAGTCTATCGAGGTTATCGGCGGATGTAACTGCCAGTTTGCCCGTGACCCTGAAACAGGACGTATCGTTGTTATCGAGATCAACCCAAGAACTTCACGTTCTTCTGCTCTCGCTTCAAAGGCTACAGGTTTCCCGATCGCCTTCGTTTCCGCACTTCTTGCCTGCGGTCTTACTCTCAAGGACATCCCTTGCGGCAAGTACGGCACTCTCGATAAGTACTATCCGGACGGAGATTATATCGTTATCAAGTTCGCTCGCTGGGCTTTCGAGAAGTTCAAGGGTGCAGAGGATAAGCTCGGTACTCAGATGAGAGCTGTCGGCGAAGTTATGAGCATCGGTAAGACCTATAAAGAAGCTTTCCAGAAGGCTATCCGTTCACTCGAAAAGGACAGATACGGTCTCGGATTCGCTAAGAATTTCCACGAAATGACAAAGGATCAGCTTATGGCTGAGCTCAGATACCCTACAAGCGAGAGACAGTTCGTTATGTATGAAGCTCTCCGCAAGGGTGCAACTGTTGATGAGCTCCATGAGCTTACTAAGATAAAGAAGTATTTCATCGAGCAGATGAAGGAGCTCGTTGATGAAGAAGAAGCACTTCTCGCAAACAAGGGTGCTGTTCCTGCTGAAAATGTACTCAGACAGGCTAAACTCGACGGTTTCTCTGACCGTTACCTCAGCTCTCTCCTTGAAGTTACTGAGGAGGAGATAAGAAATGCCCGCATCGGCTTCGGTATCAAGGAAGCTTGGGAGGGCGTTCACGTTAGCGGTACTGAAAATGCTGCTTATTACTACTCAACATATCACCTTGACGAAGACAAGAGCCCTGTAAGCGACAAGCCAAAGATAATGATACTTGGCGGCGGTCCTAACAGAATCGGTCAGGGTATCGAGTTCGACTACTGCTGCGTTCACGCTGCACTCGCTCTTAAAAAGCTCGGTTTCGAGTCTATCATAGTAAACTGTAACCCAGAGACTGTTTCTACAGACTATGATACTTCAGATAAGCTCTATTTTGAGCCTCTTACACTTGAGGATGTTCTCTCTATCCACGAAAAGGAAAAGCCGGTAGGCGTTATCGCTCAGTTCGGCGGTCAGACTCCTCTTAACCTCGCTAACGACCTCAAAAAGTACGGCGTAAATATCCTCGGTACAACTCCTGAGACTATCGATCTCGCTGAGGACAGAGATCACTTCCGTGCTATGATGGACAAGCTCGGCATCCCGATGCCTGAGTCTGGTATGGCTGTTAACGTTGATGAAGCCATTGAAATAGCTAACCGCATCGGTTACCCTGTTATGGTTCGTCCTTCCTACGTTCTCGGCGGACGTGGTATGGAGATCGTTCATGATGACGAGATGATGAGAGTTTATATGTCCGCTGCTGTTGGTGTAACTCCGGACAGACCTATCCTCATCGACAGATTCCTCAATCACGCTACAGAGTGCGAGGCTGACGCTATTTCCGATGGTACTCACTGCTTCGTTCCTACTGTTATGGAGCATATCGAGCTCGCAGGTGTTCACTCAGGCGACTCCGCTTGTATCCTTCCTTCAATGAACCTTACAGATAAGCAGGTCGCTACTATCAAGGACTACACAAAGCGTATCGCTGTTGAAATGAATGTATGCGGTCTTATGAATATGCAGTACGCTATAGAGGGCGACACTGTTTACGTTCTTGAAGCTAATCCTCGTGCTTCACGTACTGTTCCGCTCGTATCAAAGGTATGCAACATCAACATGGTGCAGATAGCTACTCAGATAATCACTTCTTCCCTTACAGGCAAGCCTTCTCCTGTTCCGGAGCTTAAAGATAAGGTCATCAACCACTACGGCGTTAAGGAAGCTGTTTTCCCATTCAATATGTTCCAGGAAGTTGACCCTGTCCTCGGACCTGAGATGCGTTCTACAGGTGAGGTTCTCGGTATAGCTCCTACATTCGGCGAAGCTTACTATAAGGCTCAGGAAGCTACAAAGACAAGTCTCCCGCTCGAAGGCACTGTTCTTCTCAGTATTTGTGACAGAGACAAGCCGGAGCTCGTTGACATCGCTAAGTCATTCAACGAGCTTGGATTCCGCATCATCGCTACAGGCAAGACCTACGAGATGATAAAGGAAGCAGGCATCCCTGCTGAGCGTATATATAAGATATATGAGGGCAGACCAAATATAGCTGACGAGATCGCTAACGGCGAGATACAGCTCATAATCAATACTCCTGCCGGCAAGACAAGTGCTCACGACGACAGCTATATCCGTAAAGCTGCTATCAAGCACCGTGTTCCTTATATCACCACTATGGCTGCTGCTAAGGCAAGTGCAGAGGGTATAAAGGCTCTTAAAGAGAATAAACACTTTGGTGTAAAGTCACTTCAGGCTCATCACGCTGATATTAAGTAAAACATTTAAAGGTCCTCGTCAAAATAGTACGAGGACCTTATTATCATTTATTGCGATTTTGATATATAATTTTTATATGTCTATTTAATGGCTATATATCGACAAATGAACATTTGCTGCGAACACCTGCTTTTTTAAGAAAAGCAGGTGTTTTTTTGAGCCTAAATGTCATTATTTTACCATTTTTGTCATTAAAGTTATATACCTTTTAACTGCTTTATTGTATATTGTTATTGAGAACAATGAACCGGATACCCATAAGGGTAAATTTTATGTGAAAGGTTCACAGATTGAGAGGGAAAGTTTATGAAAAAGCACTACTTCAAAAAATGTGCAGCAGCTCTTGCAGCTTGTTCGATAATGGCTTCAGCACTGCCAGTTATCCCAACAGCTGTTTCATTCGCTGCCGGCAACATCATCAAAAACTCAACTTTTGAGACTGGCACATCTGGTTGGGGCACTTACAAGGAGACAGGCGGCGTTTGTACTCTTACTACAGACAGCGGCAAGCTCGCACTGAATATTTCAAGTGTCGGACAGAAAAACTATTCAGTACAGATGTTCTATGATATTGTACCGCTCTACAAGAACGGTGTTTATCGTCTCAAATACGACATTTCATGCTCTACAAACCGTTACGTAGAAGCTATGATCCAGCAGAACGGCGGTACTTATCAGGCTTATACATGGAAGGGTCTCAACGTATCCCCTACACCTCAGACTGTTGATTATGAGTTCACTATGGAGTACGATACTGACATCATGTCCAAGCTCGTGTTCAACTGCGGTCTTCAGGAAAAGGACGGAACTCTTTCCAACCACACTATCTACCTCGATAACGTTTCACTCGAACTCGTTGATGACAGTAAGGTAGACTATTCCGCTAATAAGGCTTTTGAGCCGGATATAAATATAAATCAGGTAGGATATAAGCCGGATAGCAAGAAAACTGCTGTTTTCCGCAATGTTTCCGGTCAGAAAGAATTCTCTGTAGTAAACGCTGTTACTAAACAGACCGTTTATACAGGTCCGCTTTCAAGTGCTATCAATAACTCATCAGCTAATGAGACTAACTATCAGGGCGACTTCTCCTCAGTAAAGGACGCTGGTACATATTATATCTCATGTGCTGGTCTTGAGGATTCCTATACATTCACTATCGGTGATAAAGTTTATGATAATCTTCTTGACGAGTCCGTAAGAATGCTCTATTTACAGAGATGCGGAACAAAAATCGAAGATTCCAAGTTCGGTCACCCTGCTTGCCATACAGATATGGCTACAGTTTACGGCACAAACAATAAGATCGATGTAAGCGGCGGCTGGCACGATGCCGGCGACTACGGAAGATATACTGTAGCTGCTGCTAAGGCTGTTGCAGACCTCCTCTACGCTTACGCTGCTGATCCTTCAGCATACAGCGATAATATCGGCATTCCGGAGAGCAATAACGGAACTCCTGACATACTCGATGAAGTTCGTTACGAGCTTGAATGGATGCTCAAGATGCAGGCTCCTAACGGCGGTGCATACCACAAGGTAAGCTGTGCAACATTCCCGGCTTACGTTATGCCTCAGGCTGAAACAGATGCTCTTATAGTTACACCTGTTTCTTCAACTGCTACTGCTGACTTCTGTGCTTCTATGGCTCTCGCTTACGAGTTCTATAAGAGCGTTGACAGCAATTTCGCTGATAAGTGTCTCACAGCTGCTAAGAAAGCTTGGGATTACTTACAGGCTAACCCTCAGTTCGATTTCAAGAACCCATCTGATATTGTTACAGGTGAGTACGGCGATAAGACCGATGTTGACGAGCGTTACTGGGCTGCTGCACAGATGTACAGAGCTACAGGCGACAGCAAGTACCTGAATTCTATCAGCTTTGCTTCATCCGGTATGGACTGGTCAACAGTTGGTGACTACGGCAATATCGCTATCCTCACAATGAAGGATATAGACAAGAATTCTACTGCATATCAGAATGCTAAAAAGAGCATTATCTATGATGCAGATAAATATCTGAAGAATACAAATAACTCAGCTTACGGCGTTTCTCAGACAAAGTATAACTGGGGCAGCAATATGACTATCGCTAACTCCGGTATCACAATGGCTCTTGCTTACCAGCTCACAGGCGACAGCAAGTACCTCGACGCTGCTGAGAGCCAGCTCAACTACCTCCTCGGAGTAAATCCGCTCGGAACTTGCTTCGTAACAGGCTTTGGTACAGTATCCCCTGAGAATCCTCACCACAGACCTTCAATGGCTGTAGGCGGAGCAATGAAGGGTATGCTCGTAGGCGGAGTAAACTCAAGCCTTGAGGACAGTGCTGCAAAGGCATATTGTGCTGACGCTCCTGCTGCTAAGTGCTATATCGATAACAGCGAGAGCTATTCAACTAACGAGATAACAATTTACTGGAACTCACCTCTCACATACCTCCTCTCTGCTACAAGCACAGGAGAAGGCAGCGTTGTTGAGCCTCCTGTTCCTCAGGGATTATGGGGCGATGCTAACGTAAGCGGTGAAGTAAAGATGAACGACGCTGTTCTCGTTATGCAGGCTATCGCAAACGCTGATACTTACGGTGTAGGCGGTTCAGACGTAAATGCTCTCACTAAGGACGGCGAATTCCTCGCTGATGTTTACGAGCACAATAACGGTGACCTTACTAATATGGATGCTCTTACTATCCAGAAGTACCTCATCCACAGTGTTACTGAACTTCCTGTATCCTATAAGCAGGGCACTACACCACCTCCTCCGACAACTACAACAGCTGTCATAACTACTACAGACACAACTACAGTAACAACTGTAGCTACAACAACTAAAAACAATGGTAACAGTATCCCTGACCGTGGAACTCCAATGAATTCAAACGCTACTCTTGTAGCTGACTTCAGAAACGGTCAACCCTCTACATTCATGGCTTCAGACGGATGGTCAAATGAATCTGTATTTGACTGCTTCTGGCACAAAGAAAACACTTCTTACAAGGACGGCGTACTTAATTTAACTATAGATCAGAAACGTTCCGATTCAAAATACCCTCAGTCAGCAAATTTCCCGTATTCAGCAGCTGAATACAGAACAACCAGTTTCTACCACTACGGCTACTATGAGACTTCTATGCAGGCTATAAAGAATGACGGTGTCGTATCTTCATTCTTCACCTACACAGGTCCTTCCGACAATAACCCTTGGGACGAGATCGATATTGAGGTTCTCGGTAAAGACACAACTAAGGTTCAGTTGAACTATTATACAAACGGCGTTGGCAATCACGAGTATATGTATGACCTCGGATTCGATGCTTCTGAGGCATTCCATACATACGGCTTCGATTGGCAGCCTGACCACATCACATGGTATGTTGACGGCAAGGCAGTTTACACTGCTACACAGAATATCCCAAGCACAGCCGGTAAGATCATGATGAACGTATGGCCTGGTGTCAGCGATCCTAACAAGAATCCTAACACTATCGATTGGCTCAAGCCATTCAACGGCAAAACGCCTCTCACAGCCCGCTATCAGTGGGTAACATACAACAAGCAGTAAGGATAGTCCTCCCAAACGTATCCTGAGTTCACTGGAAAAGTCTTCCCCTAAGACTTTTTCAGTGCGGTGCTTGTAATTTGTGAAGCAATAAAAAGCTGTTTTCTTGACGATGTTTAACAGCATCGTCAAAAAAATATAAATCATCAATTCATTGGGCACTGCTTTATGGCAGTGCCGCTTTTTTTTATCTTATTTTTATTGATAAACTATTGCAAATATTATGGATTTGTAGTATAATGAAAAATAGTATTATAATCGGGTATTATGGCTGTTTAAAGCCAGACCGGTAAAGAAGGAGGAACAAACTTGGCTAATTCAAAAGGGGCAGCCGGCTCAAAAAAAGCTGTCCGCACCCGCAGACCAAACCAGTACAGCGGCAAGCCTGCCAGTACCGCACCAAATGCGTTAGCCGCTAACAGGACCAAGTCGAATTTATGGTTCTGTATACCGGCTTTCATCATCCCATTCCTGCTGACGTTCTTATCTTACATCGCTTTCGATGTATACCCATTCGGTGAACGTTCAGTACTCACACTCGACCTTAACGGTCAGTACATCTACTACTTTGAACATCTAAGAGACGCTTTCTGGGGCGACAGCAGTGCTCTTTACAGCTGGAGCCGAAATCTCTCCGGAGGTTTCATGGGAGTCATAGGTTATTACCTTGCCAGCCCATTTACCCTGATAGTCATGCTCCTGCCAAGGAAAATGATAGTCGAGAGCGTTATGATAATGCAGATGTGCAAAGTCGGTTCAGCCGGAGTTACTTTCTGTATTTACGCTCAGAAATCGAAACACGTAGCTCCCCTTCCGTCACTCATGTTCTCCACAATGTACTCTATGATGAGCTATGTTGTCATCCAGCTCATTGACCCTATGTGGATAGACGGACCTATCTTCCTTCCGCTCATAATCCTCGGCGTTGAATATCTCATTAATGACGGAAGAAAGATAAACTATATCATCCCGCTTGCAATTATGTTCGTAGCTAACTTCTATATCGGCTTCATGGTCGCTATATTCGTAGCTATATATTTCGTTTACTATCTATTCTTCGGAACAGACAGAAAATTCAATGACATTATTGAGTATGGCAAGACTATAGGTCTTATGGTAGTTTCAACTATCGTTGTGCTCCTTTGCAGTTTGTTTATGATACTGCCGGTATACAATGCTCTTGCACTCGGTAAATTCGACTTCTCAGAGCCTGATTACAGCATGAAGCATATGTTCAAGCCTCTGGAGCTCGTTCCATGTATGCTTCCTAACCAGTATTACTCTGTAAACGTTGACGAGGGAACTCGTTTCTACGGCAGACCTGAGATATACAGCGGTGTTATGACATTCATCATGCTCCCGCTCTACTTCATGAATAAGAAGATAAAGCTCAACAAGAAGATCGGTAATGGACTCATGCTCGTAATCATGTTCATGAGTATGTACATCAAGCCTATCAATATGCTCTGGCACGGTGGACAGGACCCTAACTGGCTCCCTTACAGATATTCTTTCATCGTTTCATTCATCGTTTTAGCTATGGCAGCTGAGCTGTTCTCTAAGCTTGACGGTTATGAGCTTTCATTTGCTGAAGCCGGTTCAAGCTTCGGTATCATAGCAATTCTCACATTCCTGTTCGTAACTACTATGCCTACATACGATTATAACCAGAGCAAGTATAAGTACGTTGCTGTATGGCCGTATAAGGACACTATGGAACACGGTGCAGATAAGTGGGAAGAAGTATGGCTCGGTACAGTTGCTATAGGTATGGTACTCGCTTGTATCTATACTATATACCTCTTTGCTTACAGCCGTATAAAAAAGAAGAATATCAAAACTATCATGACCTGCTGTGTTGCCGCTGTTATCTTCTTTGAGGGCGGATATAACTGCTTCGACTCTTTCAGAAAGATATTCAAGGAAGTCGGCAACTCAGATAAGAGCACATATACTGAGATACTCTCCGGAAAAGGCGTTGTCGATGAACTTGAAGAATACGACGACGGTTTCTATCGTTCTGAAAAGACCTATGACCGTATGGTAAACGATAACCTCGCACTCGGTCTTAAAGGTATATCACATTCAAGCTCTGTAATGAATACAAGAGCTATCAACTTCATCGAGACTATGGGATACTTCACTCAGAGCTATGAGACAAAGTTTACCGGTACTAACCCTGTTGCAGATTCAATTCTCGGTATAAAGTACATTCTTGATGACCCTGAAAGACATGGCGGAGACTCAAAAATGCTTGACCACACCTATATCAAGCGTTTCTCTACAACCTATGAAAAGGATGACGATAAGACCGCCAATGTTGATATCTACGAGAATCCGAATGCACTTTCTATCGGATTCATGGCTGATAAGCAGATAGAACAGCTTCTGTTCCTCGGAAATGATAATCCGTTCAACAGCATGAACAATTTCCTCAGTGCTATGACCGGAAATACTACTTTCGGCATAAATAACAGTATCACAGACGTCAAACAGTATTATAAGCCAATTGCTGCTGAGGTAACTTTCGACCCTGAGAAAGTCAGACACAGCGATTATATTACAAAAGACCCTAATGACCCTTCTAAACAATACGTTCACGATTGTTACGATGCAAATGCAAATGCAGGCGACGCTGTTGTAAACGTTCACCTTACTGTTCCTAAGACAGGCGATGTTTATATGCACGTATTCTCTAATATGAAGAAGCAGTGCAACCTCTGGGTATCTGACAAGAAGGACGCTAACGGTGCATTCTATGGTCATGAGGGATACGGTTCATACTTCAATTCAAATACCGCTCCTATTATTCGTATGGGTCCTTATGAGGAGGGCACAGAGATAGAAGTAAGATTCACAATTCTTGCTTCCGGTGGTAACGGAGAATATCTTGGTTCAAACGAGTACTTCATGGTAGATAAGAATAACGGTTTCCAGTTCTATTACCTTGATGAAGACGCATTCCAGCAGGATATAGATATACTCAAGCAGAATCAGTGGGTAATCGATACTGAAAAGTCCAATGACCGCTACCTTGAAGGTAAGGTAACAGCTAAGGACGGACAGGTATTCGTTACATCTATCCCTTACGAGCCGGGCTGGGAGATCAAAATAGACGGCAAAAAGGTAGATTCATTTATAACTGATGTTGATGAT
>AUXO010021058.1_pt1 | contig 13193 bp, 6 predicted proteins | sample 768731 | NCBI WGS metagenome assembly AUXO01 (sample SAMN02715735, study PRJNA202380) | gut metagenome | biome: sheep rumen | host: Ovis aries | place: New Zealand: Palmerston North
AATGAAAAAGGTAATTTCTATTATATCTATAGTGTTAGTTTTGTCCTTGTCACATTTTGTACCGACATATGCAGATTCTGCATATAAGACAGTTACCGTTAATAAGGATGGTAACTATATTGAAACTCAAACAGCATATAAACCAGTTGAAACCATAGAAAAAATCGGTAATGAATTATTATCGGCACCTTCTGATATGGTTATTAGGAATAATAAATTATATATAGCAGATACCGGTAATAAAAGAATAATCGTTTCTTCTCTTTCGGGTGATATTATCACGGTTTTCGGTAACGAGAAACTCAAAAAACCTACAGGAGTGTTTGTTAAGAATAACGGACAAATTATGGTTGCAGACTGTGACAACAAAGCAGTTTTTACTTTTGATGAAAACGGTAACGAGATTTCTAAAATAACCAAACCTTCAGAGCCTTTATATGGTAAGAAGCAAGACTTTGTTCCTGTGAAAGTATCTGCCGATAATAAAGATAACATTTATGTTGTTTGCAAAGGAAACGGAAATGGTGTTGTTCAAATTTCGGAGAAAACAAGTGAGTTTTTAGGATATTTCGGTGCTAATAATGTATCTATGTCTTTATGGGATAGATTCTTTGATGCTATATTTACCGATGAGCAAAAATCTCAGTTGAAGCAGACAACACCAGCGTCTATTAGTAATGTTGCAATTGATAAAAAGGGAATAGTTTATACTATGACCGATATTAAAACTGATAATGTTATTAGAAAACTTAATATGTCGGGCAATGATATATTAAATACAAATATTTCATTCTCCAATCCGGCAGATTTGTGTGTAGGTTCTATTGGTAATATCTATGCTGTAACAACAAACGGATATATTCTTGAATACAACAGCGAAGGTGATTTGTTGTTTGCCTTTGGCGGATTTGACGATGGAAGCCAAAGAATTGGACTTTTTTCGTCTATTTCTTCAATCGCAACCGATAATAGTGGAAAATTATATGTTCTTGATGATACATCGTGTCAAATTCAAATATTCGAACCAACTGAGTTTACTAATAATGTTCATACTGCTCTTGATTTGTATAGTCAAGGAAAATATCTCGAGAGCAAAAAACCTTGGGAAAAAGTTCTTTTGATGAACAACCTTTTTGACTATGCTCATAAGGGAATGGCCGAAGCTTATTATATGGAAGGCAACTATGAAAAAGCAATGGAAGAATTCCGGCTTTCAAATAATCAGTATAGTTTTTCTGAGGCATTTACTGAATATAGAAACCAAAAAATTAGAGATAATATCACTCTGGTTTTAATTGCTTTTATAGCAGTTATCGGCTCGATTTTTGCTCTTTTAAAAATAAAAAAGAAAAAGAAAGTATTGGCCGAAGGGACAAAAGAAATTACACGTAGCAACCTAAAAAATCAGTTGTTGTTTATCTTTGATATGCCAAAAAATCCGTTTGATGCCAATTATGGTATTAAACGAGAAAACAAGGTTTCTACAATTTCTGCAACAATTCTTTATTTATTATTTGTTGTTATTTATATTATTGATAAATATTGTCGCGGATATATTTTTTCGGGTGTAACAACTGGCCAGTTTTATGTAATTAAAGACATTGCGGTTGTTATCGGTATTATGGCTTTATTTATTCTTTGCCATTATCTTGTTTGCTCCATTACCGAAGGTGAAGCATCGTTAAAAAACATTTATTGCGCTGTTATTTATTCTTTAATGCCATACATTATTTTAAGACCTTTTGTTATTGTTCTTACCCATGTGTTAACGGTTAACGAAATTTTTCTAATCAATATTTTAAATTTCCTTATATATGTTGGATGTGCAATTTTGTTAGTTATTATGATTAACCAACAAAATAACTACAAAGTAGGGGAAACAGTCAAGTGTATTTTCTGGACACTTTTCTCAATAATTGTTGCTATTGCTGTTTTATTTATACTCTATGTTATGGCAAAACAAACAGTAGGCTTTGTAAGCGAGATATGGAACGAGGTAACATATAATGTCAAAAAATAGATTTAGAGTTTTAGCATTGTTGTTAGCATTATCGTTCGTATTATCCGGTTGCGGTAGTGCTGCCAAAATAGAGGTTTCTCCCGATGGAGATATGTCGTCAATATTTGAACCTTCATCGGAATCGTTTGCAACCGAGAATATGGACAACTATGTTTTAGCTGCAAAAAATGATAAGTTTTCTCTTTATTATGAAGAAGATGGACTTACTATTTGTATAAAAGATAATCTTTCGGGTAATGTGCTTTCCTCTTGCGCTACTCCTGATGAATCTTTTAGTGACGCTTGGAGAAATTTTGTTAATTCCGGTATAGTTGTTGAATATTATTCGGGAACATCTACAACAGTAAGCCGAGTTAATATGTATAACGGACTTTGTGATAAGAAAATATACTTAACAAAGAATGGATTTACAGCGGATATTAATTTTAAAAAAATCAAATTAATGTTCAAAATCAATGTAGCACTGAATGGAAACTCCATTGATGTAAAAATCCCGAGTTCTTCAGTTATTGAAGGCACAACTAATTTCAAATTAGCGGCAATATGGGTATTCCCGTTCCTTGGATATACAAAGTCCGGTGATACGAGCGGATATATGTTTATCCCCGATGGATGCGGAGCTTTGATAGATCTCAAAAATAATAACGGTAAATATTCACAACCTTTTAAGGCTAGTGTTTATGGAAATGATTATGGTATTGTAGAAAATACTAATCCTGCTCAAAAATTTGAAGATGAAATATATACAATGGGTGATACTGCTCGTATTTCTGCACCGATCTTCGGTATTTGTCATACGGATAGGGAAATAGGGTTACTTGGAGTTATCGAAAGCGGAGATTATAATTCGGAAATATATGCTTATCCTAATGGTGCAATAACTGATTATAATTGGATTACTAATAGATATGTTTATAGACAAACATATTTGTATCCAACAAGCCAAACATCAGGTATTACCTCGGTACAAAAAGATAGGGCAACATTTGATATTCTCGTTCATTATTTACTTGTTACCGGAGAAAATGCAAGTTATGTTGGCCTTGCAAAAGAGTATAGAAATTATTTAACCGATAGAGGTGTTCTAAATAACAAATCCGATAATAAGTCGGTTAAACTTGACTTTTTTGCAGGTGATATAGAAAAAGCAGTCATTGGAACAAGGTTTGTTTCGATGACAACGGTAAATCAAATTGATGAAATACTAAAAAAGTTATCAAAATCTAATGTAAAGAAAGCATTGATATCATATAAAGGTTGGCAAAAAAACGGGATTTATGGAAATATAACCAATACAATGTTTCAAAATGGAATTGGAAGCTTTGGTGATTTTGAGAACCTTGCAAAAAAATATACCGATAGTTCATTTATGCTTTATGCCGATTTAATAAACAGTTATTCCGAAAATGATAACTGTTTATATCGCTATAACGGAAAATTATATTCTTTTGAATCCGGACTTAAACTTCATCAACAGCAATATAAATCGCCTAATTTAGATGAGAAATTCCTAAAGAATTTCTCAAATGGTTCTGTTGGCTTGTCTGTTGATGGTGTTACCAACGAAATATATAGTAGCATGGTCAACAATAAGAAAGATTTATTAACGAGAAAAAGATTTGCCAAAAACATTAATGATAGTTTAAAAACACTTACGAATAATACTGTATACTCTTCTCCAAATGCTTATCTTTGGAAAAACACAAAGAATTTTTCTGATTTTCCCCTTTATGGTTCAGACTATAAATTTACATCAAAAGAAATACCGTTTTTTTCGATTGTACTAAAGGGAAGCATTCCGCTTTATAGTGAATATATTAACTTTAAGGCGGACTCAAGAGAATATTTGCTTCTTATGATTGAAAGCGGAGTTAATCCTTCGTTTCTTCTAACATACGAAAATCCAAGCAAACTTATTTATTCGGATTCTGATTCGCTTTATACAAGTGAATTTAAGAATTATTCATCTATGATAAAAGAGTATTATGAAATCTTTGAAAAACTAAACAAGAGTGTTGGAAATTCATTTATTGATTCTTACGAAAAAATCGGAAAAATATCAAAGGTAAAGTATTCAAATGGTGCATTGGTTTATGTTAATTTTGGTGATGAAGTAACTGAAATTGACGGTAATAAGATTGAAAGTTACTCATATTTGATTAAGGCGGGTGGTAAGTCTTGAAAAACAAAACCCGAAAAAATCTGAAAAAGCGCCTTTGTGGACGAGAAGCCAATTGGTATGCTTATGTATTTCTTCTCCCTTGGATAATTGGTATTCTTTTATTAGTAGTAAGGCCAATTTTTCAAGCAATATATTATTCGTTTTGTGAGGTTAATATTACTGCCTACGGAATTGAATGTAGCTTAAGCGGACTTTCTAATTTTAGAGAGATTTGGGTAAAGGATGTAGATTTTATTCAGCGAGAGATTTCATTCTTTTTGCAGATGATTTTGCAAGTTCCGATTACAGTGATTTTCGCTTTACTTGCGGCACTTATGCTTAATACAGGAATAAAGGGCAAGGGAATATTTAGAACCATCTTTTTTCTTCCTGTAATTGTTGCAAGCGGACCGATTATTAGTGAACTTCAAAATCAAGGAGCAACATCAATTTCGGCATCAGATAAACTTTTGGTTGCAAATACTTTGACAGCTCTTTTACCTGCTTGGCTTGCCGAACCATTTACGAATCTTTTTTCACAACTTATCTTAATCTTGTGGTATTCGGGAATTCAAATTATCATATTTATTGCCGCTCTTCAAAAGATTGACTTAAACATGGTAGAAGCCGCAAGAATAGACGGTGCAACGGGTTGGGAAATCTTCTGGAAAATAACCCTTCCGGCTATTAAACCAATGATTCTACTTAATACTGTATATACACTTGTTTATCTTGCAAATACAACTTCTACAACTAATGTAATAAGCCTTATTTCCGCAGCTATGCTAAAAGCAACAAGAGGATATGGATATGCCTCTGCTATGGCTTGGATGCATACAATAATAGTTTTGTTATTGCTTTTAATAGTATTCCTTATGTTAAGGGAAAAACCAGATGCTTTTATTAAGAGACAGAAACAAATAGAAAAGCAAAACAAGCGAAAACTAAAGGAAAGAAAGGAGTGGGAGAAAGATGCAAAAAAACTTAAATCTATCTAAACTTCTTTCTGATAAAAATAAGAGTAAATTCCGTAAGTTTTTATTAGGATCAAATGAAAAGTCGGGATTAATCGTAAATTTTCTCTTATATGTTGTTTTGATCATTATTAGTTACATATATTTATACCCACTTCTTTATATGTTCTCAACGGGATTTATGTCGATTGATGACCTTGTAAACAATTCGGTCAAATGGATTCCAACATCAATTTGTTTTGATAACTTCAAACAAGCGTTTGAGGTTATGGATTTTGGAAATGTACTGCTTCAAACCTTAGAACTTACAGTTATTCCTGCACTTTTTCAAGTGGGTGTATGCTGTCTTACCGGTTATGCTTTTGCAAGATATGATTTTAAGGGCAAGACAATTTGCTGGGGATTTTTAATTCTAACTTTTGTTTTGCCGAGTCAAGCAACCATGGTTCCTATGTATCTTTTGTTTAAAGAACTTGGATTTATCGGAACTGTAAAAGCTTTTGCGGTTCCAGCGCTACTTGGTCAAGGTTTTAAAAGTACAATTATTACTTTGGTGTTTTATTTATTCTTTTCTCAAATTTCAAAATCGCAAATTGAAGCAGCTTCGCTTGATGGTTGTGGACATTTTAAGGTATTTGCGTATATAGCACTTCCATCAGTAAAAGCGGCATTTATCATCGGTTTTTTATTCTCGCTCGTATGGTATTGGAACGAAACCTATCTAACAAGTATTTTTATTTCAAACAGTAGTATAGGTAATGCAAATTCGATGACAACCTTGCTTGTAAAACTGACGAGATTCGAGGCAAGTTACAAACTTTTAAACGAGGGCAATGGCGATAACTCGTTAAATGAAGCTATAAGAATGGCGGGAACGGTTATCTGCGTTTTACCTCTTTTGACCGTGTATTTTGCATTGCAGAAATTCTTTGTTCAAAGTGTTGATATGCTTGGACTAAAAGACTAATAGAAATCAATCCCGAAAGTTAAAGGGTTTGAATATAATTCATAATCGGAGGAAATATTTTATGAAATCATTTAAAAGAATCGTTTGCGTTTTACTTGCAGCAACACTTGCTTTTTCATTAATGGGCTGTGGCGGTAAGGACTCAAACAAAAAAACAAAGAGTAAATTTACAAAAGAAGGCAGAAATACTACCCTCACATTTGCTGCTTGGTTTGATGCAGATTTGCAGCAGTATTTGGCAGATAAATTTATGGAAACTCATGACGATGTTTATGTTGAACTGATTCCTATCGATCAAAATTCATGGTCAACAGGCCTTCAAAATTTAGCATCAACAGGCGATCTTCCTGATGCTTTCTGCACTTTTGACCTTGCAACAGCAACCGCAAATTCTTGGACAATGGATATAGGTGAGTACTATGATGCCGATCCTACAACGCAGAAGATTTCTGATGGTTTAAAGGTAGCAGGTGTATATAACAATAAGCGTTATGGTTTAGTTACGGAGCAGTATCCCTGCGTTGTTCTAATTAATAAGACATTGTTTGAAGAAAACAATATTGCGCTTCCTGGTTATGATTGGACAATAGATCAAATGTATGATTTAGCAAATAAACTTACAAAAGTAAATGAACATCAATATGGTCTTGGTAGCAATGTACTTTCGTACCTTAAGGATGTTTATGATGCTGCATATACAACAGATAATTGGCAGTATGGTTTTGATCCAACAAAGGGAATATTCGGCACAAAATATTTAGCTCAAGGTTATTCAAAAGGTCTTGAACTTCTTAACAATAATATTGCTGGAAATCCATCAGCCGAGGATAAAGAGGCTTGGTATGGTGATCCTGATATTTGGCTTCCTAAAACTGGTAAACAGGCTATGCAGCTTGACTGGTATTGGACCATTGAAACAGTTAAATCTAAAGAATATAAATCTTTAGGTCAAGATTGGTTAGTATATCCATTCCCGGTTGGTACATCAAAAAGAGTACAAACAATAGTAAATGTTGGTTGTGTTGCTGAAACTTGCGCTAATCCGGAACTTGCTTATGAACTTCTTAAATTTATGACATTTGGTGAAGATGGTTGGAAGGCGCGTGTTGAGTGGTATAAGGCTAACAATAAGCTTCCTGCATCAGTTCCAATTGTAAAAGATGACGAAATCTTAAATCTTATAAAAGAAATGACACCGGGCGACGACTATTCTGCGGTTTATGATTCTATCGATCGTAGTGTGGCTGATGTTAAAAAGTGGGTTCCAGGTCTAACCGAATTTAATGCTTGGATGGATTCACAAGATATGTGGACACAACTTAGAAATTCTGATTTGAAGGTAGAAGATGTTGCCGACCAAATGGAACAAAAACTTAATTTGTATTATTCAGAATGTATGAATAAAATTATCGCAAGAGGATAAATTGGAGTTTGTTTTTTATGAAAAAACTAATTAGAGCTATTGGTTTTATTCTTTCAATAACCTTGTTGTGTTCGGCCTTTTCAGCTTGTTCTGGGTCGGCGGTAAAGGGACATAAAAATATAGATGGACTTTTGGAAGATTGCGATTATTATATTATCCGTAATCATGCAACCGGTTTGGCACTAAGCGCCAATACATTTGGCTTGCTTGATGGTTCACTTACAAGTGTTAGAACCTATGATAAAAACGAGCAAGATATGAGTATGATATGGCGAGTAATCGCAGTAGATTCATCATCGTATTATTTTCAAAATATGGCAACAGAGGATCGTTATCTTTCGGTAAAGAAAGATTCTAAGAAAAATGGTGCCGCAATGTGTCTTGAAAAAATGGATGAAACAGATGGCGAGATTTTCGAGCTTGAAAAGGCAAAAGAAGGCAAGAATAGTTATAGAATCTTCTCGCGACTTACTAACTTTTGCATTGAACCTCAAGATGGCATTAAGGATGAGAAAACACCTGTAATACAGAATTATTTACCGTATAATAAGGATGTTGATTATCAAGTATGGGATTTTGAGAGAATAGGCGATGGCTCCAAAGCTCTACCGCAAATGCTAAGTCTTTCGGGCGATACTCAAAACTGGTCTTGCCCCGAAATATATAACTATAAAGATACATATTATGGCTTTATTATGGCTGGTGGTATTACTATTAAAACCTCAACCGACCTAAGAAGCTGGAAAAAACAAGGTGAAATTTTCTCACCTATTCCTTCTTGGATGAAGGATCCTGTTAAGGGTGTAGAAAATGGTTCAATTTGGGCACCTGGCATTTATAAAATAGGTGATACATATTGTTGCTACTATTGTGTTTCCACAAGCGGTAGCCAAAATTCCTTTATTGGTCTTGTTACTAATAAAACGCTTGACCCAAAGGAAAAAAATTATAAGTGGGAAGACAAAGGTATTGTAATTCATTCATACAAAGGCAATGATTTCAATGCTATAGATCCATGCATTGTTTTGGATGATAAGGATGTTCCTTGGCTTGTTTATGGTTCATATTGGTCTGGTATTAAAGTTAGACGAATTGATAAGAATACCTTAAAACTTGCGGATGATGATGTATATGATATTGCCGCAGCTCAGTCCCGTTCTGGACCTGAGGCCGGCTATATGATTAAACATGGCGACTATTACTATTTGTTTATGGCTTGCGGTTCCTTCTCAACAGGATATTGGAATGGTGTTGCAAGAAGCAAATCGATAACAGGTCCTTTTGTTGATGCTGATGGTAAGGATGCATTAAAGCAAGGTGCAACACCGGTTACCTCTTATCGTGATGGCTTTATTAAGTGCGGTCATTCCTCCATTATGACGGATAAAGATGGTAAACAGTATCATGTAACCGAATACTTTAGAGAGTATGAAGATGGTAAAACATCAACAAGTTTACTTGGTATTAGTGAGCTTTTATGGACAGAAGATGGTTGGCCGGTTACAGCTACAACCCCAGGTGTTGTTTCTAAACTTTTAGATTAAGGAGATATTGAATATGAAAAAGAAAATATCAATTGCGATAGTAATTATTACAATATTCTCTATCTTATCATGCGTATTTCCGTTTGGTGGTTTTGCTGATACTGCATTAACTCTTAAAGGACTTTACGATGCTTCAAATTATTCCACATACGGAAAAGCTATTACATTTAATAATGATGATAGAGCAATAACCAGTGAAAACGGAACATCAAAGGCAAGATTAAACTACACAAATAATATGACTGATTTCGAAGCGGATATAACCGCTTCCGGTAATTCATCGGGTGGACTTTATTTAGGATATGGCATTCGTTTTCAAGAAAACAATTTTACCGCTACTACATTTAATACGCCAGGATATATGCTTGTTGCAAAAAGAGAATCTACATCTCTTTCAAAACTTACAATTTTTATTAGATATGTAAATGAGTCTTCAAATAGGACAGCAGAAAAAACCTTGATAGCAGATACATCATTTTTTGATACTTCTGCAACAAAGCCTACTATTGACTTTAGCGTAAGCGTTAGCGGAAAAACCGGAACTGCAAAGGTGATTAATAAGGCTAACAATAAGGAAGCTGAAGTTAGTTTTGATTTAGAATTGTCGGGTTCAACATACTTTGCTAAAGGTGCTTTAGGATTTGTATTTAATGGAGTTCATACTATTACTGATTTTTCTGCAAAATCCAAAGCAGGACTTACAGAAAACGATATTCCTGCTGAAAAGCCTACGATGAAAGCTTTATATGATAACTATGGTGCAGTATCGATTGATTCAAACGGCTTTACATCAACCTCATCAACTATTGCGAGAGGTTTATTAAAGGATAAAAATGTTGCAGATTTCAGCGCTTCGGTTGACATTAAGGTAAATCCGGACGGCGAACTAAAGGCAGGATTTATTTTTAGAGCTCAGTCAGCAGCATCGGGTACTGATGACTTAGAAGGATATTCTGCCGTTATTCAGAAAAAGACATCAACTGGCGCTGATTACAATCGTATGATGGTTGGGGTTTATAAGTACGGACTTGTAGACGGAAACTATAAATATTTGGGCCAAATAGCTCTTGATACAAATACCGCAGTTCTTGCGGATTATTGTAACTCGCAGACCGCTGCGGCCGGAAAGATTATTACTTTCCATATCAATGTTGTCGGCGATGTTGCACAGTTGTATTTTGAATGTGAAACCAAGAAAAGTCAAATTGTTACTGCGTACTTAAATGATCCTACTGATATTGAGAGAAAGAATCAAACACCGGCAAATGCAAGACCTTATTATCCGAGTGGAAAAATAGGTTATTATCTTGCAAAGGGTTCTCTTATCAACGCCTTAGGTTTGAATGTAGGTGCAGCAGAAGAGATAGTTAATGAACAAAAACCCGAAGGTGAGTTTGAACCTGGATCAGTTGACGGAAACTTTACAAATTACGGTACAGTATTAAAGGATGACGAGGGTTATTATTATACCCAAAGATCAATTGCAAGAGGTGTAATAAATAACAAAACTGTTTCGGATTTCAAGGCATCAGTTGATCTTAAAGTTGGGGATTATGGCGAACTTAAAGGCGGTATTATTTTTAGAGCACAGTCGGTTACAAGCGGTAATGACGATATGGAGGGTTACGCAGCAATACTGTTAAAGAAACCTGCTAACCAAGTCGATTATAACCGTGTCGTAATGGTGCTTTATAAGTATGGCGTTGTAGACGGAAACTATAAATATTTAGGAACTGTCGGAATTGCTACAAATCTTTCAGTGTTAGGATATTATGCAAATTCCGAATCCGCAGCAGCAGGACAGGTCGTCACGCTTCATTTGAATGTTGTCGGTACGAAGGCACAAATGTATTTTGAAGGAAAAACAAATCCTGATAAAAAGGATGTTGTAAGAAGAAGCCAGTTAGCAACATTTGACCTTAAGAACGAAACCGATGTAGAGAATAAAGAAAATATTGCTGTTTCAAAGCGAATTTATTATGAAAATGGTAAAATAGGATATTATATAGCAAAATCTACATTTATTGATGCAAAAAATATGTTTGTAATTGCCAGCGATGCTCTTTGGGATAATGAAGTTCAAGAGGGTGAAGAAACAACCGGTGATACCGATGCACAAATTGAATATTCTGCTGCTCAAAGTGCAAATTACGGAACATTAGGAAGTAATGGTTCAAAGTTGATTTCAAGCGCAAAGCATACAATAATAGCACCAATTGGTGTGGATGATATTGGCGATTATTCCTCTAATTTTAATAATTATTCGCTTTATTCATCATCAACAACAAATGGATTTGAAATCAATAAAGGTAATTTGCTTTCAGATACAGCCGGCACAAAGCGAGCAATACTTGACGGTGTTTCAACAACCGGATTTAATGCAAAGACAACCATAAAAATCGGCGAAGAGGGAACTCTCAAGAGCGGAATAGTATTCAGAGTAAACGATATTGACGGTTCGCTGATGAAGGATGGAACTCTCGGTGCAAACGAGATGTGTGGATATGCTGCAATACTATATAAAACACCTGGTCAAACAGAAGATTACGGCAGAGTTGTAATCTGTATTTACAAATATGGACTTGTTAAAGGTAAACGTCAGTATTTAGGCACAGTAGCTTCCAAAGCCACAACCGAACCGCTTAAAGACTATAATAAGAAGGTTACCGATGCAGCAGGTCAGGAATTAACTCTTTGTGTCAATGTAATTGATGACAATATTTCGGCGTATTGTTACAATACTAATAAGCCTTCTCTAAAGAGCGAAACATTAAATGCAGATTTAACAGCAATTACCGATATCGAAAATACAACACCGTCTCTTTCGGGAGTAAATTACAAGAGTGGTGCTATTGGATTGACTGCTACAAATTATGCTGAATTCACTGATTTCAGTATATCAGAACCAATAATGCCATCAAACGATGTTGGTAATTTGGCAGACCTTGACAGTTATACAATTTATTCAACTTCAGGTAAAGTTAATAAAAGCGCTTCGGGATATTTTGAGTCAGAATCTTCAGGAACAAAGAAGTTAATAGTAAATAATCTTACCGTTTCTGATTTTACTGCATCCTTTGATACTAAAATTGACAAAAACGGCAACTTGAAATCCGGTATCTTGTTTAGGGCAAATAATATTGGTAATGGACCTGACGATCAAGAGGGTTATGCAATTGTTTTAGTTCGTAACTACTCAACGCTTGGTGCTACCAATCCAAATCGTATTGATATTGTTATATTCAAATGGGGACTTCAAAATGGTAAAAAGGCATATTTAGGCGAGGTTGCAAGAGAGGTATATAAAAGCGGAGCTTCCTTTATGGATGGCAAAATGAATGGCAAAGAAATAACATTTGTCGTTAAGGTAAAGGGTGCCGCTATTGATGCTACGGCATATTTAACAGAAGATCCTTCAAACAAGCCAATAACATTTTCTTCAAACCTTAAATTTGCAGGAAAGAACGAAAAGGGAAGTATAGCTTACTACGATAAAGGTTCAATTGGTCTTATGATGATGAATACTGTTTCTGATCCGCTAACCCATAACTATATTAGGAACTTTAATATCGATGATGGTTCCGGTGTTTCAATAAAATCGACTAAATATACAGGTAGTTTATTTAGCCCTGTTACCGGTTACGGAATTATGTTTACAGTTATTGTGGCGATTGTCGTAGTATTAAGTGCATCCGGATTCTTTTTGGTGCTTAAAGGCGAAAAGTTTTCGAAGTTTTTTAAAGGGAGAAGAATAAAATCATGAAGAAAGCAACTCTATATACAGATAAGCATTTTATCATTGATAAAGTGGATAAAAGACTCTTTGGCTCATTTTTAGAGCATATGGGTAGAGCGGTATATGAGGGTGTTTATCAGCCGCAAAATTTAAATTCCGACAAGAACGGATTTAGACTTGATACGCTTAAATATGTAAAGGATTTAGGCGTAACAGTAGTCAGATACCCCGGGGGTAATATTGTTTCTGCGTACAACTGGGAAGATGGTGTAGGCCCTAAAGAACTTCGTCCGGTTAGACTTGAAGCTGCTTGGCAAAACATTGAGGATAATAGTTTCGGTACTAACGAATTTATGGATTGGGCAAAA
>AUXO016916016.1_pt1 | contig 13192 bp, 12 predicted proteins | sample 768731 | NCBI WGS metagenome assembly AUXO01 (sample SAMN02715735, study PRJNA202380) | gut metagenome | biome: sheep rumen | host: Ovis aries | place: New Zealand: Palmerston North
ATCTTTTCTGCTCTATCTCCAGTACCTATTTTACTACGTCTTTCATTTCCTTCTTTTTCAGCTTTTTCTTGTTCTTGTAATTCATATAAACGTGATTTTAGTACTTTCATAGCCTGTTCTTTGTTTTGAATTTGGCTTCTCTCATTTTGGCATGTTACTACTAGACCAGTAGGTAAATGTGTAATTCTTACTGCAGAATCAGTAGTATTAACTCCTTGACCACCACATCCACTAGATCTGTAGATATCTATTCTTAAATCATTTGGGTTAATTTCTATTTCTACATCTTCATCTGCCTCAGGCATTACTAACACAGTTGCTGTTGAAGTTTGTAATCTACCGTTAGATTCTGTTACAGGAACTCTTTGAACTCTATGAGAACCACTTTCATATTTTAATAGTGAATATGCTCCTTTTCCTTTTATTATAAATTCAATTTGAGCAAATCCACCTGCAGTACCTTCTACTGAGTTGTATACTTGGTATGTAAAGCCTTGCTTCTCTGCATATCTAGTATACATTCTAAAAAGATCTCCGGCAAAAATATTTGCTTCATCTCCACCTGCTGCGCCTCTTATTTCCATAATGATATTTTTGCTATCATTAGGGTCTTTTGGTATTAATAAAATTTCTAGTTCCCCATCTAGTTTTTCTTTCTCTGATTCTAGCTCTTTTAATTCTTCTTTTGCCATTTCTCCTAATTCAGGGTCATTAGTCATTTCTTTTGCTTCTTCTATACCAGATAGTATCTTTTTATATTTTTTATAGCAATTTACTATATCTTCTAATTCTGACATTTCTTTTGAATATTCTCTTGTTTTCTTTATATCACTTAATACTTCTGGTTTTGTAAGTTCTTGTTCCAAATTATTATATTTTTCTAATGTTGCTTCTAATCTTTCTATCATAATTTCACCCTTTCCCGGTAATTCAGTCCTATTATATCATAAAATAATGATGAAAAAAACTAGATTATTCTTCTAGTTCTAATTCATCTTCGTCAATTACTACTAAATCTTTTAATTCTTCATTAGTATCATCATCATAATCATCGTCTTCTGTATCATCGAAGTTATCTTCTTCTATTTCTACTTCGTCTTGTTTATCTTGCGATTCATCTTCATCTTCTTCATCTTCATCTTCAGTTATTTTAATTACTTTATCTGACGTATGATTACTTCTTAAGTCCCATTTTCCATTATCTAATAAAATGAATCTTTTATCTGTTGCTAGTGCAGTATAGAAATCTGCAATTTTATTTTCAAATGTAGCTTCAGGTAACTCTAATAATGCTACAATTTTTTTAAATAAATCAGCTGTATTCATTTTTTTATTGTTTTCTTCTAGAATCATCTTAGCTATATCTTTATTTGATAATAATTCTAAATCTTCTTTTTTCATTGTTTTAAGACTCATAAATAGCCCTCCTATATCAAAGCATTATATGCTTAATTATTAAATTTGTGTGGTTATAAAATAACCAACTAATTTTATAACATATATTTGATTTAATAGCAACACTTTTTTTACATTTTATCAGGTACATTTATACCTAACACATCAAGAAGCATTATATTTACTTTATATACTATATTTGTTAATACTAACCATGATTCTTGTAATTTATTATTTTTTTCACTTAATACTTTGTTTTCAGCATAGAATTTATTATATTGTGATGTCAATTTATATAAATATTCTGCTATTTCATTTAGCGATTTTGCTTCAATCGAATTATTTAATACATTTGGTAAATTTAAAAGTGTTAAAGTTATATCTTTTTCAGATTCACCTTTTATTGTTGATACATTTTCAATTTTAATACCTGCTTCTTTTGCTTTTGAAAGTAATGATTTCATTCTTATTGTTGAATAAAGTAAATATGGTCCAGTTTTACCTTCTAAATCAGCAAATTTTTCAACTTCAAATATATAATCAGTTCCTCTGAATGGTAAGAAATCTGCATATTTTAATGCAGCAATTGCAACCATTTTCGCAACTTTTTCTTTTTCATCTTCTGATACAGTTTCAGGATTAATTCTTTTTAATGTTTCTTCATTTACTAATTGAATTAAACTTTTTAGTGTCATTACCCCACCATCTCTAGTTTTAAATGGTTTTCCATCACGACCATTCATTGTACCAAAACCGACGTGTTCAAGCACTACTTTTTCATCAATTAATTTTGCTTTTCTTGTTGCTCTAAATATTTGCTCAAAATGTAGGGATTGTCTTCCATCTACAACATACCATATTTCATCAGGATTATTAACTATTTTTCTTTCAAGAATTGTTGCTAAGTCTGTAGTTTCATATGAAGCTGTTCCATTGGATTTTATAAATAATAAAGGTGGCATTGGTGCTTTATCATTATCTTCTTCTACTTCTATTATTTGAGCTCCTTCACTTTCTTTTAATACTCCAGCTTTTTGACATATTTCGTTTAGTTGATCAAAGTATTCCATCTCATCACTTTCACCATTCCATATCTCAAAGCTAACATTTAAATCCTTGTATGTTTTATCAATATCTTCTTTTGAAATATCTACAACTTTTTTCCATAAATCATAATATCCTCTTTCATGTCTTTGAATTCTTGCTGTGATGTCTCTTGCATCTTCTAGATATTTCTCATCTTCCTTTGATTTATTTGAAGCATATGGATATATTTGTTCTAAATCTTCATTTGTTATTGGTAGTTCAATTTCACTATAATCACCAGTATAATTTTCATTAAAGTATTCTAAGTTAGGATATCTTTCTTTTATTTCCTTTAAAACTAGTCCTAATGGTCTTCCATAGTCTCCTAAATGTGCATCACCTAATGCATTGTATCCCAATAGCTTTGCTAGTCTCTTTAATGCCTCTCCAATATTTGCACTTCTTAAATGTCCGACATGTAGGGCTTTTGCAACATTTGCACCACCATAATCAATAATTATCTTTTTTTCTTCTTTTTTATCTATATTTGAAAAAATATCTTTATTTATTTTATTTAATATTTCAATTTTATATTTTTCTGATAGTGTAATATTAATAAATCCAGGTCCTGCAATGTTTATATTTTCAAATCTATCATCTTTTTCTAATTCGTTTACAATGTCTTGCGCTATTTCTCTAGGATTTTTCTTATAAATTTTAACTAACTGCATTGCGTCATTTAGTTGATATTCTCCCAAATCTCTTCTATTTGATGATTCTAAAAATATCTTATCAGTTTCATATCCTGCTTTTGTTATTATATCTTTTAAGTCTTTTTCTAATTCTTTATATATACTCATTTTAATACCTCTATTTCATATAAAAATCTATTATTTTCTATAATAAATTCAATTTTTATATTATTTCCTTCTTTTATTATTTTTTTTGTTGTTATATTTACTTTTATCTCTCTATTCATTTCTTTAATATAAATAGTCCCTATTGTATTTTTGTTTTCATCAAAAAAATAAGTTATCCGGAGTTCATCTGTCTCTCTTGTTAGTTTGCTTTGTTCATAATTATATGATAATGTTGTAGTTTCATTTTCTTTGTATTTTATAACATCATCCTGTAGTATTGCATTAAGTTCTAGGTTTTCTTCTTGATCATTATTTTTTATATGAACCAATATTTGCACTTTAGACATAATATCACCCACTTGATTTATTGACTTGATTATAGCATATATTATTTATTTTTTATACATATTTTTCTTTTTATTTTCAATACTATTAACGAATGGGAGGCTTATATGAAACTTATAAAAATTATATTTAAACTTATGAGATTATCTATTATTATATTATTTTTAGTTTTTACTTTATGCTATGCATATGCAAAACTTTCTCCAAAGCTAGTAATTAACAGTGCAAATAATATTATTCTTTTTGATAATAATGATAATGATTTTTTTAAAGGAAGTGAATCAAAGGAATGGATTGAACTTAATAATATAAGTGATTATGTAATCAAATCAACAATTTACACTGAGGATAAGAATTTTTACAAACATTTTGGTTTTGATTTTTTTAGGATTGCTAAAGCTCTTATTACTAATATTTCAAATGGAAGTAATAAACAAGGTGCTTCCACTATTACTCAGCAATATGCCAAAAATCTTTTTTTAAATTTTGATAAAACATGGAAAAGAAAATGGGATGAAATGTGGTATACAATGAGAATAGAGGCAAATTATAGTAAAGATGAGATCCTAGAAGGTTACTTGAATACCATAAATTATGGACATGGAATGTACGGAATTGAAAATGCAAGTAAATTCTATTTCGGTAAGTCAGCAAGTGAATTAAATCTTGCTGAAGCTTCCATGCTTGTTGGTATTCCAAAGGCACCTAGTAATTATTCACCTCTAAATAATTATAACAATGCAAAAAAAAGACAACTTGCTATTTTAAATACATTGGTAAATAATAATATCATTTCTGAAGAAGAAAAAAATAGTTCATATAATCAAGAGCTTTCTTTTGATGGCATAAATGATAATGAGGTTTTGTCGAGTTTAAACTATTATCAAGATGCAGTAATTGATGAGTTAAATAATATTGAAACTATACCTAAAAACTATAGTGAAGTAAATGGCTTAAAAATATATACTTCACTTGATTACAATCTTCAAAAAACAATAGAATCTACAATAAATGAGACTTTTCCTGAAGATTCTGAGTTGGAAACTGCAAGTGTTGCAATGAATCCAGAAACTGGCGAAATTCTTGCTTTAATTGGTGGTAGGAACTATAGTAAATCTTCATATAATCGTGCAACTTCTTCAAAAAGGCAAGTTGGTTCTACTATGAAGCCTTATTTATACTATGCAGCATTGGAAAATGGTTTTACTGCTAGCTCTGCATTTTTAAGTGAAAAGACTACATTTCCTGTAGATGAAAAAAATACATATTCTCCTATTAACTACAATGAAAAATATGCAAATAAACCTATTTCAATGGGAACAGCTATTGCATATAGTGATAATATTTACGCAGTTAAAACTCATCTTTTTCTAGGAGGTGATGCTTTAATTAATATAGCAAGACGTGTTGGAATTACTTCTAAGCTTGAGAATATTCCATCTCTACCTTTAGGTACTAATGAAATAAATATAATTCAAATGACTGCAGGATATGCATCATTTGCTAACTTAGGTTATAAAGTTACTCCTCATTTAATAAAAAAAGTTATCGATGGAAATGGAAATGTTTTATATGAGGCAAATAGTTCAAATGATTTAGTTCTCAATCCAAGTTTGGTGTATATACTTAATGATTTATTAACTGCAACATATGATCCTATTTATATTGACTATAATTATCCTACTGCAATAAGTTTATCTGGAAAATTAAGACACAAATATTCACTAAAAAGTGGTACTACTAGTTCAGATAATTGGAATATAGGTTTTAACAAAAAAATCGTTTGCTCTGTATGGGTTGGATATGATGATAATAAGGAATTGTCAACATCTGACTATAAATATTCTCAAAATATATGGTACAAAACGGTTGAGGAATATGAGAAAGAATTAGACGAAAATGATGGTTGGTATGAAAAGCCAACGAATGTTGTTGGGGTTTTAATTGATCCTATTTCCGGCAAGCCTTCTATTGAAGAAGGAAAAAATCAAAAATTAGCATATTTCTTAAAAGGAACAGAGCCAAGAGAAACTGATCCGACATTTGATGAAATTGCATCAAATTAATGTAAATTGAGAGTAATAATACTCTCTTTCTTTTTTGTCTATTATTGTATTAGAATATTTAATTTGTTATAATTTACATAGAATGGAGGGATATATTTGATAGAAATTATTTTAGGAGTTATTGTTGTTTTATCTTTATTTTTAGGAATATTTGTAATTTTTAATAATAAATTTCAATTAGCTCTTATTAAAATTGAAAAGGCTGAAGAAGATATAGATATTTATCTTCAAAAAAAGCAAGAACTTTTAAATAGAACTAGACCAATTGTAAAGAAAGAATTAAAAAAGGATGATTTTCTTCCAGAATTAGATGAATCAATTGAAGATATGAATAATATAGCTGTTCATAACTTATTAAAGAAAAGTTATAATGAATTATTTAAAATTTTAGATGAAAACGAAAAATTATTAAAAAGTGACACTTTAGTTTCAATTTTAGAAAGTTTAAATAATAATGAAGAAAATATCGTCGGAGCTATAAAATTTTACAATAATACTGTTGTTGAATACAATCAATTAGTTGTTTCATTTCCTTCAAAAATAGTTTCATTTTTTAGACGATATAAGAAAAAAGAGTTTTATAATAATGAAAAAAGGGAAATTTTTGAAATATTAAATAAAAATTAGAAAGAGGGATATGTATGAGTTTTATTGATGGAATCAAAGAAAGAGCTAAAAAGGATAAAAAGACAATTGTATTACCTGAATCTATGGATAGGAGAACCATTGAAGCAGCTGATACGATATTAAAGGAAAGAATTGCAAATTTAATTATTATTGGACAAGAAGATGAAATCGAAAAGAATTCAGTTGGCTTAGATATTAGTAAAGCAACAATAATTAATCCCAATACATCTGAACTTACTGAAGAATTGATTAATCAACTTGTTGAAATAAGAAAAAATAAAGGTATGACTTACGAGGAGGCAAAGAAATTAATTCTTGAAGACTATATGTATTTTGCTTGTATGTTGGTTAAAACTGGTAGAGCTGATGGTGTTGTTTCTGGAGCATGCCATTCTACTGCTAACACTTTAAGACCTTCGTTACAGATTATCAAAACTAAACCTGGGGTAATGTTAGTTTCAGCTTTCTTCTTAATGGTTGTTCCAAATTGTGAATATGGTTCAAATGGAACTTTTATCTTTGCAGATTGCGGACTTGAACAAAATCCAGATTCTGAAAAATTAGCTGCTATTGCTGCGAGTAGTGCAGAAAGCTTTAAATTACTTGTTGAAAAAGAACCTATTGTTGCAATGTTATCTCATTCAACTATGGGAAGTGCAAAACATAATGATGTTGATAAAGTTGTTGAAGCCGTTAAAATTGCTAAAGAAAAATATTCTCAATTTAAAATTGATGGTGAATTACAATTGGATGCTGCAATAGTTCCTAGTGTTGCATCTTCTAAAGCTCCAAATAGTGATGTTGCTGGTAAAGCAAATGTACTTGTATTTCCTGATTTAGATGCTGGAAATATTGGCTATAAATTAGTTCAAAGGCTTGCTAAAGCAGAAGCATATGGTCCAATTACACAAGGTATTGCTGCTCCAATTAATGATTTATCTAGAGGTTGTTCTGCTGAAGATATCGTTGGTGTTGTTGCAATTACTGCTGTCCAAGCTCAATTTAATAATTAAAAATATCCACAAAATTGTGGATATTTTTTTATGAGGTTTGTGATGCAGATATGCTTCTTGTTGTATTATCAATATCATTTGTTATTGCAGCAATAATGGCTAATATTAATAAATATTTTTTTTCGTCAATAATTTCAATTGTATATTTTTCACCTATTGATAAGTACTCTCTGATTATTTCTCCAACTAATTCATTTTTTTCATTATATACTTTGAAATTATGATTAAAGAAATTTCCCTTTACTTTATAATTATTTGATAATGTATATTCATTTTTTATGATATGAAATTTTTTACTAATTATGCATTCTTTTTTTCCATCAATAATAACATTATATTTTGGCATCAAATGAAACAATTCTTGTTCTATATATACAAGCTCTTTTCCACTCATATCATTAATTTTAGTTTTTGCTCCAAGTGAAAATACTTTGCTCTTTATTTCTAATATATCTTCATCATTTTCATTTTTTATATAGTATTTATTATGTAATGAAAATAGTTTTTCTTTTATAAATAATTTCATTATATCTCCTTTATCCACAGTAATTGTGGATTTTATTTATTCTATTCTCCAATCAATTGGGGAAATACCATTTTTTTCTAAAAATGCATTTGTTTTTGAAAATGGTTTGCTTCCAAAAAATCCGTTTCTTGCGGAAAATGGGGATGGATGTGCTGATTCAATAACAAAATGTTTTGGGTTAGTAATTAATGATTTTTTATTTCTTGCATATGCTCCCCATAAAATAAACACTACTGGTTCTTTTTTCTCATTTATTACTTTAATTACATCATCAGTAAATGTTTCCCATCCTTTTTTTGCATGAGAAGCTGGTTTATGTTCTTCTACTGTTAATACTGCATTTAATAATAAAACGCCTTGTTTAGCCCATGGTTTAAGTGAATTAGCTTTTGGAAATTGTATTCCTAAATCACTTTCTAGTTCCTTAAAAATGTTTTGTAATGATGGTGGTTTTAATACTTCATTACTTACCGAAAATGATAATCCTTCTGCTTGATTTGGTCCATGCTTTAATACTTCATTACTTACTGAGAAAGATAATCCTTCTGCTTGATTTGGTCCATGGTATGGATCTTGTCCTAAAATCACAACTTTTAAATTATTAAAATCAGTATATCTAAATGCATTAAAAACTTCATTTTGTTTTGGATATATTGTTTTGTTTTTATATTCTGCTTTTACATATTCTATTAATTCTTTAAAATAATCTTTTTTATATTCTTCTTCTAATAGTTCATCCCATTTGTTTCCAATCATCTTTTCACCTACTTATGATAACTTTCATTATTATTAATTTTATATGCTCTATATATTTGTTCTAATAAAAGGACTCTAAATAATTGATGTGGAAATGTCATTTTTGAAAAAGATAAGTGTAATTTTGCTCTATTTTTTAATGTATTACTTAATCCATAACTTCCCCCAATAATAAAAGTTAAATTACTATTTTCAATCATAATACTATTTATCTTTTCAGCAAATTCAATAGATGTAAATTGTTTCCCTTCAATTTCTAATGTAACTACATAATCTTTTTCACTTATATGTTTATTAATTTTTTCCTCTTCTAATTTAATTGCTTTTGTTTCTTCAACTAATCCTTCATCTTTTACTTCTATTATTTCAATGTTTGTATATTTGCTTATTCTTTTTTTATATTCATCTATTGCATCTTTTAAATATTTTTCTTTAATAGATCCAACTACTATTATTTTAATCATTTTTTTACCTCTTTTATTAGAATAATAATCTTATTTAATAATTTTATATTTCAATCATTTCACTTTCTTCATATTGTCTTGCTATCATTATATTAGCCATTTCATCTAAGCCTTCTTCGTGCATTGCTTCGAGAGCTAATTCTTCTGTATTATTTTTTTCACTTAAATGTGCTAATAGTATATTTTTGGTATTACTTCCAATTATTTTTTTTAAATATTTTGCAGTTGTCCTGTTTGATAAGTGACCTTTGTCACTTATAACTCTTTCTTTTAAAAATCTAGGATAAGGCCCATCCATTAACATTACTTCATCATGATTACTTTCTATAATATATGCATCTTTTCCAACCATTTTAGCTAAATATTTTCTATTTATATATCCAGTATCGGTTACATATACTAAACTTTTTCCTTCATAATTAATAATAAATCCAACTGATGAAGGTGCATCATGTGAAGTATGAATCAATTCAACTTCTACATCATTTATATTAAATATATCTTCAATAAATATACATTTGGCGTATGGTATATATTCTTTTAAACTGTCATACATTTCTTCTGGTATGTAGACATTTAATTTCGTTTTACTAACTAGTGATGATAAACCTTTTGTATGATCTTTGTGACAGTGTGTTATAAGTATTCCTGAAAAATCATCAAAAGAAAGGGAATTTTCTTCTAAACTTTTTTTCAAAGTTAAGTAGGAAATTCCCATATCGATAATTAAATTTGTATTACCACATAACACTATTGTACAATTTCCTTTTGAACCACTAGCAATAGTTTTAACTTTCATTTTAATAGAAACTCATAGCATTTAGTGCTCTACTTCCTCTTGTATAAGGAAGTCCACCTTGCCATATTGCATAGTGTAAGTGAACACCTGTTGCTGCTCCTGTTCTTCCCATACCACCAATTACTTGTCCTTTTTCTACATAGTCACCAGCTTTTACATATCTACAACCTTCACATAAGTGTGCATACATTGAATAATATCCATTGTGGTGATCAATTACTATATATTGTCCATTGTCTGCTTTTGATGATGATATTGCAACTGTTCCTGATTGTGCTGCAAATATATTTGAACCATATCCACATCCTGCAATATCTGTACCATCATGAAGCACTCCCCAACGCCATCCAAAACCAGATGACACTGATGAACATGATGCTGGCCATCCCCATTGTCCTTTTGTTGCTACTACACTTCCATAACCTCCACCATAGTAACCTGAATAACTAGATTGTTTTCCACCTTTAACAATTATTTCTGTTACTGGATCTTTAATTACTTCAGTCGACGTTGTAACTGTGTTAACTGTTTGTCCATTTATTTTTTGAATTTTTTGAGTTACCTTATTTTCACCTTTAACGCCTGCTTGTTTAACTTGTTGCCAACCTACTAATTGATTATTATCATATTCAGTTTCAGTAGTAAAATTTTTTTCTTCTCTAAATACTACATGGTCTTCTTCAACTAAACTGAATTGAGGTTTTAGTATTCCTAATGTTACTTCTTGACCAGGTGATAAAAGAGAATTTTCATCTTTCAAGTTTGGATTTGCTATTAAGAATTCCTCTACAGATATTTTATTATTAAATGCAACGTCTGGAATAGTATCTCCATCTTTTATAGTATATTTAGCTTGATCAGCAGTAGTACCAAATAATAAATATTTACTTAATTCTTCTTCTGTTTCATATATTTTTTTGTCTACTGGAATTTTATCTTTTTTTATAGTTATTTTATTTTTTATATATATATTTTCAATAATTTTTCCAGTATCTTCAATTTCTTTTTGAGTATTGTTTGCATAATTATCATAATCTACAGGATTAATAAATGATTTTACTGTTTTTTCTATTGAATTTGTAAATATTTCTTTTTTTAAAACATATATTGTTTGTGTTTCACTTTTTTTAACATTACCATCACTATCTTTTGTTTCTAATCCTTTTATCTTTATAACATAACCATTGATAGTAAATGGTGATTTATCTTTTATTTCTTCATAAATTTCTTTTGTTGTTTTTATATTTTCTTTATACGTTATTTCTTTTACAATATCAAGTTCTGCTGGAACATATACTTTTTTTACATTGTATTTCTTTTTAATTTCTTCTTGCTTTTTATCTATATAATCTTCTAAATCTTCTTTTGAATTAATGATTCCAAGAGATTCACCTTTTAGATATACTCTATAAACTGTTTTTGGTTCTAAAGAAATATTTGTAAAACCTGTTGTAAAAAATACTGATAATATTGTAATAAATATAGATATAGTTTTAAATTCCTTACTCACTACTATTCCCCTCCGTATTTCTTTCCTTTCTAAGATTTAAAAATGTTGAAGTATTCTTTTTAAATAACAGTTCAATTGTTGCTGTTGGACCATTACGATGTTTTCCTATTATTAATTCACTTATACTATTATTATCTTCAGTTCTAGCCTCTTTGTTATAATAGTCATCTCTATATAAGAACATTACTATGTCAGCATCTTGCTCAATTGAACCAGATTCACGTAAGTCACTCATTAATGGTCTTTTATCTTCTCTTGCTTCTACTCCACGTGATAATTGAGATAATGCAATTACTGGTACTTCTAATTCCATAGCTAATGTTTTAAGACTTCTCGAAATATCAGATACTTCTTGTTGTCTATTTGAGCCATAGTTTTTACCTCCAGATATTAATTGTAAATAATCTATTACAACCAATGCTAGTCCTTTTTCACTACTTGCAAGTCTTCTACATTTTGCTCTAATTTCACCAATTGTAATACCAGGAGTGTCATCAATTACTAAATTTGTATTTGATAGTTGTGAAACAGCTTCATTTATTCTTTTCCAATCTTGGTTCATTAAATTACCAGTTCTTAGCTTAAACCCTTCTAATTGACCTAAAGATGATAAAATACGCATTGCTAGCTGTTCAGCACTCATTTCTAAGTTAAATAATGCAACAGATTTATCCTGCTCCATAGCAGCATGAGTTGCTAAATTAAGCGCAAATGCTGTTTTTCCCATAGCTGGTCTCGCTGCAATTATTATAAATTCATTAGCATGAAGTCCAGTTGTTATTTTATCAAAATCATACCATCCTGTTGCTAAACCTGTTATTTCACCTTTGCTTTCAGATAATCTTTCAAGATCTGATTGCGTTTTTATTAATACATCTTTTATTGTTCTGAACTCACTTGCTTTTCTGCCTTTTACAATACTTAAAATCTTTTTTTCAGAATTATCAAGTATTTCATTAACTGTTTCATCTGTTCTATATCCTTCTGAAGCAATATCTTCTGCTGTTGATATTAGATTTCTTAGTAATGCAGACTCTTCAACACTTTTTATATAAAAATCAACATTACTTGCTGTAGGAACAAAGTTTAATACTTCTGTTAAATACTCAACTCCACCTACTTCTGTTAGTTCGTTTTTGTTTTTTAAATAACTTGTTACTGTAGTTATATCAATTGGTGTCTTTTCCTCAAGAAGTGATATCATTGTTTGAAAGATTTTACCATTTTTCTCATTGTAAAATGATTCTGCTGTCAAACTCTCATTTGCTTTTTGTAATGCATATTTTGATAAAAAACATGCGCCTAAAACTGATTCTTCTGCTTCTAAATTATTTGGTAAAACTCTTGTTGGCATTATATCACCTCTACTTTATTACATGAACCTTTACTACAGCTGTTATTTCTGGATATAAGTTAATATTAACATTATGAAATCCTAATGATGAAATTGTACTTGTTGGTTCAATCATACTCTTTTCTATCTTATATCCTTTTTCACTTAATCCATCCTTAATTTGTTTTATACTTATACTTCCAAAAACTTTATCGCCTTCACCTGTTTTTACTTTAAATTCAAGTGTTTCTTTTGATAATTTATCTTTTAACTCTTGGGCTATTTTTTTATTTTCAGCATCTTCTTTTGCTTTTTTTGCTTGTTCTTGATTTAATTTCAAAAGATTTTCCTTTGTTTTCTTTACTGCATATCCATTTCTAATCAAAAAATTTTCTGCATATCCATCTTTTACATTTTTAATTTGCCCCTTTTTACCTTGATTTTTTAAATCTTTGATAAAAATTACTTCCAT
>AUXO012120912.1_pt1 | contig 13191 bp, 16 predicted proteins | sample 768731 | NCBI WGS metagenome assembly AUXO01 (sample SAMN02715735, study PRJNA202380) | gut metagenome | biome: sheep rumen | host: Ovis aries | place: New Zealand: Palmerston North
TATCGATATGTAAAAAGGGAGGATATAGAGATGTTGTATTTATGCATTATACTCGTTTTATGTATCGTGGCTATGCTCTATGTATTCATGAATTATAATCGTATCAAAAAAATGAGCGAAGGCACGGAAGACATGAAAGAACTAGCGGGTATTATTCGTGATGGAGCCGATACGTTCATCAAAACAGAATTCAAAGCTATCATCGCTGTAGTGATCGTTTTGGCTGTTATCTTCAGCTTGTTTGTGGAAAAGACAAGTGGTCTGACTTTAATGCTCGGCGCATTGATGAGCAGCATCGTATGTGTATTAGGTATGCAGAGTGCAACCTATGCCAACGTGCGTACAGCTAACAAAGCGCGCAAGAGCCTTTCGATCGGTGAAACTGTCAAGGTTGCGCTATGTGGCGGATCCATCAGCGGCTTAAGCGTACAGGCGATGGGGCTGCTCGGATTGGTGCTGGTCATGCTCATCTTTAAAGGAATCGATGCTTCGGCGCAAAGCCATGGCTTGTTGGTGAACTTACCGTGTAATCCTAGTATCACAAGAATTACAACGTATTCACTAGGATGCTCGATTGTGGCTATGTTCAACCGTGTTGCTGGTGGTAACTATACAAAGGCTGCCGACATTTCAGCGGATATTCTAGGCAAGATCCGTCATGATCTGCCGGAAGATGATAGTCGTGTTCCGAACACAATTGCCGATTTCATCGGTGACAATGTCAACGATATTGCTGGTAACTGCTCCGATTTGCTGGAAAGCTTTGTTGCAACCATTGCCGCCTCTTTGATGATTGCGGTTACGGTATATAATAGTGCGCTTGCCAACAGTGCCAAGGGTATTACGGAAGCTACACTGAACGCTACGATCCGTTATCCGATCGTATTGGCCGGTTTAGGATTATTGTCTTGTCTTATCGGATTGTTCTATGCCTCAATTAAAAAGATGTCGGATAATCCATCCCGTGAACTGGATCTGGCTACTTGGATCTCTGCCGGATTGACAATTGGTCTTGGCTTTTTTGCCAGCATGATCATCTTTGCTCGAGTGCCTTTATACGATACATTCCGATTGGGATGGGTATCTCCATGGTTATCTTCTGTACTGGGTATTATCAGTGGTGTTGCCATCGGAAGTATCACAGAATACTACACAAGTACTGATTATAAACCGACCCGTGAACTGGCCAAGATTGCCAACGAAGGGGAAGCCTTTGTAATCACAAAGGGAGATGCGGTAGGATCCCGCTCCTGTCTGCTTCCGATCCTTGTGATTGGTATCGCTTTGTTCTTATCGGGAAAATTGTGCGGAACTTACGGTATAGCCGTATCTGCATTAGGAATGTTGGCTTTTGTCGGCGCAACCGTATCGATTGATGCATTTGGACCGATTGCTGATAATGCCGGTGGTATCGCTGAGTCCTGCCATCTGGATGCCAAGGTCCGGGTGATTACAGACAAGCTGGATGCAGTAGGAAATACAACGGCTGCCGTTGGAAAAGGATTTGCCATTGGATCGGCTGCCTTTGCGACTGTTTCTTTGATCGTTGCTTATGTATCCAATTATGCAACTGTTGGGAAAGAGCCGGTATTGAATATGGCGAGCTTTGTTGTCATTGCCGGTGGAATCATCGGTGGTGCCATGGTTGAATACTTCAGTGCGCTGTTGACAGATAATACGATTGATGCAGCCAAGTTAATGGCTGATGAAGGGGATCGTCAATTGTCCGTTCCGGGTGTTCTGGAAGGAACTGTAAAACCTGATTACAACAAGATGATTGCGATGGCTGCTAATACTGCTTTGCGTAAGATGCTGCTTCCATCGGTGCTGGCTCTGGTCATTCCGATTGTCGGTGGATTCTTGTTCGGCGTTGAATTTGTTGGTGGTATGCTGATCGGTGCTACGATCTGTGCGATCCCACGGGCTATCTTTATGGGAAATTCCGGTGGTGCATTCGATAATGCCAAGAAATATATTGAAAGTGGCGCCATTGCCGGCAGTGAAAAGGGTACACCGGCTCACAAGGCGGCAGTAACCGGTGATACTGTTGGCGATACTCGTAAGGATGTTGTCGGAGTTGCGCTGGATATCTTCATCAAAACGATGTCAACGGTTGCCAATTCGATGGCTGTTGTCTTCACACATATCACATTATTCAGATAGAAAATGAAGGAGCTGTTCTGAGAAACAGCTCTTTTTTTCATCCCCCAGATGGGGGTAAACAAACGTCTTTCCAGATTGATAGAATACATATAGAAATAACACTTTTATCAATAGGAGGGCATATGAAAAGAATCGTATCATTCATCAGTTGTTTCATCGTATGTGTTTGTGTTTTGCTAGGTTGTGGAAAAGATATGTCCGGTAGTAAATACGTAGGGATGTGGAAAGCGACAAAGGGGGAGTATTCCGGTGTAGAGCTATCCATGGAAGATCTAAATAGTGAATTTACTGTGGAATTGAAAGATAACGGCAAAGCCGTTGTTACTTTTAATGGCGAAAGTGGTAACGGAAACTGGGATGAAACAGATAACGGTGTAGAAGTCAGTGACAGCCAGGATACCTTTGCGTTTAAGGCAGATGGTGATAATCTTGTGGTTGAACAGGACGGTGTTACTTTTACATTTGAAAAAACCAAGTAACAAATCAACAAAAATCGTACAAAAAAGAAAAAGTGTTTATGGAAAAAATACCACATCTGTGGTATTTTTTAACCATAGTAGTACAATATTGTGAACAAAAGTATATAAATTATATACAATTATCAATAAATAGGTGCTATAATATTAAAAACCAGATGAAATATTTTTTATATTTCAGAATTAAAGCAAGCGTTAACAGTATTTTTCCATCAGATCATCTATGAACGTGCTGGCTCCAAAGGAGTCTTTTTACGTATTGGTTTTGTATTGGTTTTATTATTTGAAAGGAGGTGTATAAGATGTGTACTGAAATGAAGACAAGAAGTAGTTTTGAGGAATTATGCCGCAAACAAGCTAGGGAAATGAATCTGAACGGTTCGAACAATGCCGTTGTGCTGCTTGATATTGACAATTATATTTATTTGAATGTGGTATTGAATAAGGTACAGATGGAAGCCGTTACCGATGAAATTGAAAAGAAGCTTCTTGAATTTGAAAACAAAGATACAATTATCGCTTCGATGTTCAGGGGCTCTTATATTATTGCGATTCATCATTTAGATAGTCTGGAGACTTTAAGGGAACGATGTGAAAAATTACATCAGGCACTTCAGCTACCTGAATTATTCGGTGAGAAAATTACTGTTAGCATAGGAGCTGCCATTAGTGACAATGAATTGGACAGAGGATATCGTGGGGCAGCTAACTTAGCATTCAAAGCGTTAGATGAAGCTGGAGCCAAGGGAAATTCTGTATGTATATATCATGATCATCAAGCAGATATTTCATAGAATTTAATAAAAAGGGATTCAATCCCTTTTTTTTTGTCTGAAATAGGAATATGATAAATAAGTCTTAAAGGGCGGAGGGAAAAATATGCCGATAACCGTATTTTTAATTGTATTCCCTTTTTTATGTGCTCCTTTTATCTATTGCATAAAAGAACCGAAAATAAGGGATCATATCATGTATGCAGGGGTTGCTTTGATCATGGCAGCAGTATTCCTGCTGGCTGGTCAATGGCTTGCAAATGGTACCAAAGTGATGTCTTATTATCCGGAAACAGATATGATAGATCATATTATTTTGGTAGTGGAAATCGGGCTGATGTGCTTGATTACTTTTCTCAGCTTTAAATATCGGAAGTACTGGGTCAGTCTGCTTTCGATCATACCTACCTTGCTGATAGCGTGGTTTGAACTCAAGGGACCGGAAATGGAGACGATGAACCATATTTATGTAGATTTAATAAAAAGGGATTCAATCCCTTTTTTTTTGTCTGAAATAGGAATATGATAAATAAGTCTTAAAGGGCGGAGGGAAAAATATGCCGATAACCGTATTTTTAATTGTATTCCCTTTTTTATGTGCTCCTTTTATCTATTGCATAAAAGAACCGAAAATAAGGGATCATATCATGTATGCAGGGGTTGCTTTGATCATGGCAGCAGTATTCCTGCTGGCTGGTCAATGGCTTGCAAATGGTACCAAAGTGATGTCTTATTATCCGGAAACAGATATGATAGATCATATTATTTTGGTAGTGGAAATCGGGCTGATGTGCTTGATTACTTTTCTCAGCTTTAAATATCGGAAGTACTGGGTCAGTCTGCTTTCGATCATACCTACCTTGCTGATAGCGTGGTTTGAACTCAAGGGACCGGAAATGGAGACGATGAACCATATTTATGTAGATCATCTATCCATTCTGATGTGTTTGATCATCGGCTTTATCGGAGGGTTAATTATAATATATGCGGTTGGATATATGTATGGATATCATAACCACCATAAAGAATATGCCGATCGGCGGCAATACTTCTTTGCACTATTATTTATATTTATAGGTGCTATGTTCGGTTTTGTATTGTCATCCAATCTTTTGTGGATCGATTTGTTCTGGGAAATTACCAGTGTTTGTTCGTTCCTGTTGATCGGTTATACAAAAACGGAAGAGGCCGTCAATAATTCATTCCGAGCTTTGTGGATGAACTTGTTGGGAGGAACGGTACTGGCATTTGGTATTGTTTATTTTGGCTGTTCCGTCGGAACGGTTTCGATCCATGACCTAGTCTTGTTTGGAAATATGCAAAATGCAGCGGCAGTCATTCCGATTGCATGTATAGCGTTTGCTGCTCTTACAAAAGCGGCACAGATGCCTTTTTCCACCTGGCTGATGGGAGCCATGGTAGCTCCGACACCATCGAGCGCTTTATTGCATAGTGCAACGATGGTTAAAGCAGGTATTTATATTCTCCTGCGTCTGGCTCCGGCCATGCGTGGCACATTAACAGGCAATATGGTGTCCTTTGTTGGAGGTTTTACCTTTTTTGTAGCAAGTATTCTGGCCATTTCACAAAATGACGGAAAAAGGGTACTGGCTTTTTCAACTATTTCCAATCTGGGATTGATGGTTGCCTGCTGTGGCGTAGGTATGCCGGAGACCATCTGGGCGGCTGTTTTCCTGATGATGTTTCATTCGATTTCCAAGTCTTTGCTGTTCCAGACAGTAGGCGCCGTGGAAAACCGGATCGGAAGCAGAGATATTGAGAATATGCACGGCCTGCTGTACCGTTTACCCTCGTTAGCTACTTTTATGTTTATCGGGATTGCCGGTATGTTCCTGGCTCCTTTTGGTATGTTGATTTCCAAATGGTCGGCGTTAAAAGCAGCTGTGGATGATGGTAATATTCTTTTGGTTCTCTTTATTGCTTTTGGTAGTGCGACAACCGGCCTTTACTGGACCAAATGGATGGGAAAACTGATTAGCCGCAGTCATCGCGGAAGTGCCAAGACCGATGAAATAACACAGAAAAGCCAAAAGCTTTCGCTGCGCGTTCACGCTGGTATGATGATCATGCTATGCGTATTGCTTCCGATTATTTCACAGGTATTCGTAGATCCGTTACTGATAGAGATGTTCGGAACATATACAGATGTTTTGTCCTTACCGATCCTGATCATCATGGTTGTGATCTTCCTGTTTATCTTTATGGTGCCGGTTGTAGCTTTCACCTATACCAGACACCAGGAGTCCAGTGTAAAGCTGTCTTATATGAGCGGTGTGAATGTGGGCAACAACAACCAGTTTGTCAATTCTCTGGGCCACAACAATAAATTGTGGTTGTCCAATCTGTATTTTACGGACTTTATTCGGCCGGAACGAACGATGAAGCTTTCTCAGCTGATTGCCAGTGGCTGGATCCTCATTCTGTTCTGTATGATTCTGGGAGGTACGATCTTATGACGATTGTAAATGTGCTTAGCGTAGTTTGTTTCATTGTATTCGGACCTCTGATCGGAGGCCTTCTCAGCGGTATTGACCGTAAGCTCTCAGCACGCATGCAAGGTCGTATCGGGCCTTCTGTTCTGCAGCCGTTCTATGATATTAAGAAATTATTGAATAAACAAAGGATCGATATAGTGGATACTTCGATGTCCGGTTTATTGTTATCCTATATGATCTTGATGATCATGTCCGGTGCTATCTTTTTTAGTGGTAGTGATATTTTGATGAGTGTTTTTGTTCTGTCTACGGCTTCTACTTTTTTGTACTTTGCCGCAATTGTTACCAGTTCACCGTATAACTCAATTGCAGCTAGTCGGGAACTGGTACAGATCATGACATATGAACCGGCCGTTTTGCTAGCCTGTGTCGGCTTCTATCTGGTAACCGGTACATTTAATGTGGGGGCAATCAGCCAGACGGATTCTGTTTTGTTGTGGCAGCTGCCTGGTTTCTTTATTGCCTTTGTGTTCATATTGACTATCAAGATGCGTAAATCGCCGTTTGATATCAGTGGCGGACATCATGCACACCAGGAGCTGGTACAAGGGATCACCACGGAGATGGGAGCCAGAAATCTGGCTATCTTCCATATTGCAGAGTGGTATGAAAATGTATTTTTGTTGGGGTTTGTTGCCTTATTTGCATTGAACAAGAATCTGTGGAGCATTCCTCTGGCCGTTGTGCTTGTAGCGTTGGTATTCTTTACGGAAGTATTGATTGACAATGTCAGTGCCCGTATGAAAATGAAAAATATGCTTCGCATTACCTGGCTTGTCACGTTATTTGCAGCCGGACTGAATCTTTTGGTCCTGATGCTGGTACATTGATGGAGGTGGAAATATGGCAAAAGTAAAACGTTCGCCCTGGGTCCTTCATTATGACGGATCCAGCTGTAATGGGTGTGATATTGAAGTTCTGGCTTGCCTGACACCCGTTTATGATGCAGAGCGCTTTGGTATTATAAATACCGGAGACCCTTTACAAGCTGATATCTTTTTGATTACCGGTGGTATCAATTCACAGAATCAGCCGGTCGTGAAACAGCTGTATGAACAGATGTCTAACCCAAAGGTGGTTGTAGCGGTTGGAACATGCGCTTGTACAGGAGGTATTTTTAAAGAATGCTACAATATCAAAGGCGGTGTGGATACGACCATACCGGTAGATATTTATGTGCCTGGCTGTGCTGCCAGACCGCAATCGATCATCGATGGACTGGTACAGGCCATCAACTTGTTTGAAAAACGATGTGATGACTATGCATACCAGCTAAATGCGGAGGGACAGTAAAATGAGACCAAACCGGGAATATAAGATTGAAGAAATTGACTTAGGCGATCTGCTTCTGAATGTGCTGGACAGAAAAAACAGGGGCGAACGGATCAGTCAGATCTGTGCAGCCTATGTGGATGGTAAATATGAATTAAGCTATTCATTTATTCAGGATGGTCTGCATCGTTTTACGACACTACGCGTCATCTGTGATCTGGATACGGAAGTACCGAGCATAACGGAAATCTATCCGATGGCAGTATTTTATGAAAATGAGATGAAGGAGCTTTATGGCGTCAATGTGAAGTATATTTCACTGGACTACAACAATAAGCTGTATCGTATTGAAAAAGAGACACCATTCCTTCCGAAGGAGAAGAAATAATATGGGGAAAAAGAGTATTGTACCATTTGGCCCGCAACACCCGGTCTTACCAGAACCAATCCATCTGGATCTTGTTTTGGAAGACGAAATTGTTACAAATGTTATTCCTTCCATCGGGTTTATTCACCGGGGACTGGAAAGTCTGACGGAGAAAAAAGATTATTTTGAAATGGTGTATGTTGCTGAAAGAACTTGCGGTATCTGCAGTTTTGGTCATGGCATGGGTTATTGTGAAGCAGTAGAGGAAGTTATGGATGTGGAAATTCCGGATCGTGCAAAATATCTACGCACCATCTGGATGGAGCTTTCCCGACTGCATAGTCATTTACTGTGGCTGGGATTACTGGCTGACGGCTTTGGATTTGAAAGCCTGTTCTATCAAAGCTGGAGAATACGTGAAAGGATCCTGGATCTGATTGAATTGACGACCGGGGGCCGTGTGATCTTTTCTGTCAATAAAGTAGGCGGTGTACTAAAGGATATTACACCGGATATGTTGAAACACATCTTGACGGAACTGGATCAGGTAGAAGCCGATGTACGTGTTATTGAGCATACCTTCCTGTTCGATTATTCTGTACAAAGCCGTTTGAAGGGCGTTGGCGTATTGAGCCGTAAACAAGTACATATGTTAGGTGCTGTCGGTCCGTTTGCGCGTGCCAGTGGTATTAATATCGATATGCGCTCTCTAGGTTATGAAGCTTACGGAGACCTGGATTTTGAACCAATCGTATCTTCGGACGGAGACAGTTATGCCCGCTGTGAAGTGCGTATCCATGAGATTTATCAATCCATCGATATCATTCGTCAGGCAATTTCGAAGATCCCGGAAGGCGAACTAAGCGTTTCGGTCAAAGGAAACGTAAAAGGAGAGCACTTTGTTCGTATCGAACAGCCGCGAGGGGAAGCGATATATTACGTAAAAGGAACGGGTAAACTTTATCTGGACCGTCTACGTATCAGGACACCGACCTTTGCGAATCTGCCGGCCTTGGTGGAAATGCTGAAAGGTTGCAATTATGCCGATGTTCCGATTTTAATTTTAACAATTGATCCATGTATCAGCTGTACGGAAAGATAGGTGAGAGCATGGGAATTCTAACATTTACCGGCCAGGTATTAAAAAATCTGGTTTCTAAACCAGTTACTACAAGTTATCCGGAAAAGCCTGCCGTGTATCCGGAAAGAAGTCGAGGGCATATAGAGATCGACATCGATGAATGTATTTCCTGCGGGCTTTGTACACGTGGCTGTCCGCCACGTTGTCTGAAAGTCAATAAGGTTGAAGGCACATGGACCATCAACCGCTTTGACTGTATTGCCTGTGGCTATTGTGTACAACGTTGTCCAAAGAAATGCCTGCATATCGTTCCCGGTTATCAGAAGCCGGGTCCTGCGAAACAGGAAACGGTTTATAAGAAATCGCCGGAAGTGATGGCAGCGGAAGCTGCCAAACGAGCTGAAATCGCCAAGAAGGCAGCAGCAGCGAAAAAAGCAAGAGAAGAGGCTTTGGCGAAAAAGAAAGCGGAAGCAGCAAAAAAAGCAGCCGAAGAGAAACAAGAAATTCAATAAGGTGGAGAAAGCTCCACCTTTCTAAATGAAGTGAAAGGAGTGATCGTCATGTGTGTTGCCCTGCCTGGAAAGGTACAAAAGGTGTTCGGTCAAAAGGCCCTTGTGGATTTTAATGGAAATCAAGTTGAAGCAAGAACCGGTCTGGTTGATGTAAAAACAGGAGACTATGTATTGGTACATGCTGGCTGTATCTTACAAAAAATGAACGAAATAGAAGCTGAACAGATGACGGAGCTGTTTTCACAACTGGAGGCTTTTAGATGATGGACAGAACCGATATCATCCGGTACCTGCAATCGTATGACGGCCCGGAGGTTTCCATCATGGAAGTATGTGGCTCACATACAGGAGCTATTTCCAAAAGTGGCATTCCCTCTTTATTGTCGGATAAAATCCATTTGATTTCCGGCCCCGGATGTCCGGTTTGTGTGACGCCGTCTTCTTACGTTGACCGTCTGATTGAGTTATCTATGAGAAAGGATACGTGTGTGGTTACCTTCGGAGACATGCTCCGGATCCCCGGAAGCACAGTCAGTTTGGCCCAGGCAAAAGGACAAGGCGCGCATGTAGAGATGGTATACTCCCCTTTTGATATTTTAAAGCTTGCTGCAAAGGCTCCACAAACGACGTTTGTGTTTGCGGCCGTAGGTTTTGAGACGACGATGCCGGTATATGCGTTATTGATGCAGACCTTGGAGCAGGAATCTGTTTCCAATGTAAAATTGCTGACAGCTTTGAAGACCATGCCGCCGGTCATTGATACATTATGTGCCCAGCAGGCAAAGATCGATGGATTTCTTGCTCCCGGGCATGTAGCGGTCGTAACAGGATATAAAGTATTTGATCCCCTGGCACAAACGTATAAGATTCCTTTTGGAGTTGCCGGATTTCAAGCTAGCCAGATCTTAGTGGCCCTGTATGGAATCCTGCATGCCTATCATCAGCCTAAGGTGATGAATTTTTATCCGGAAGTGGTTACAGAAGCCGGCAACGAAAAGGCACAGGAATTGATTGACCGTTACTTTGAACCGGTGGATGCTGTATGGCGTGGAATGGGGATAATCTGTGGTTCCGGTCGTCAGCTGCGTAATCAATATAGTGCTTTTGATGCCGGAAGTGCTAATTTGAACGAGGATCATAAGATGAATCAGAAGTGTTGCTGCGATAAGGTTTTAACAGGAAAAATGCGGCCTTACCAATGCCCGTTGTATGGAAAGGCATGTACGCCTTTACAGCCGCAAGGGGCTTGTATGGTCAGCGAGGAAGGTAATTGTCATTCCTATTTTATCAATCAGAGAAATGACAGGTGATAGAATGAACAATAGTATTTTGATGATCCATGGCAGTGGTGGACAAGCTACGGACGATTTGATCCAGACAATCTTTACCCGTTCGTTTTCCAATGAAATGGAAGACAGTGCAGTGGTAGCCGGCCATCAAAAGCTGGCCGTATCCACAGACAGCTTTGTGGTTACACCTCTTGTCTTTAAAAATGGGGATATCGGGCGTCTTGCTGTTTGCGGTACTGTCAATGACCTGTTGATGCGAGGAGCTATTCCGAAATATCTGACCTGCGGGTTTATTCTGGAAGAAGGATTGTCCATTGATCTGTTAAAGAAAATAGTGAGCTCCATGGCACAGGCTGCCAAAGAAGCCGGTGTATCCATTGTTGCCGGTGATACTAAAGTGATCGAAGGAAATGGTGGTATGTATATTAATACAGCGGGCATTGGCTTTGTAGATCCAAAGGTAGATATTTCTGCAAAGAAAGCACAGGATGGAGATATCATCCTTGTGTCTGGCAATTTAGGAGACCATCATGCGGCCATCTTAGGGGATCGATTGTCCATTCACAGTGAGATCGAGAGTGATGTGGCTCCTTTGAATACTATGGTTGAGCGTTTACTGGAATCCGATGTAGAGCTTCACAGTATGCGTGATGTAACCAGAGGAGGACTGGCTACAGTTTTAAAAGAACTGGCAGAAAATTCCCAAAAAACTTTCCATATTTATGAAAAAGATATTCCGGTTTCCCGCGCTGTCCAGGATTTTTGCGGCTTATTGGGATTAGATCCATTATATATGGGCAACGAAGGGAAATGTGTCTGTATTGTCGCAAAAAAAGATGCTCAAAAAGCTTTGAGCATTCTTCGTCATAGTCCCTATGGGCAAAACGCATCTATTATTGGATCCGTCGAAACAGACAGACCAGGCCAATTGTTGCTTCATACTGACATTGGTGGGATCCGTCGTCTTTCGGTATTGCAAACTGAAGGCTTGCCTCGGATCTGTTAATCGTCGATTGTCATATGTACCTCTTTTAAACGAACATCCCGTCCTTCCAGGATCCGACCCATGGCACTCTGGCACACAGGGCAAAGATATTGATGGGAACGTTCTGGATGATAGTGTGCATGACACGATAAACATTCGACCTTTGATTTTACAACAATGGTTTTTAACTGCGATCCTTCCAGGATCGTATTTTTAATAGCCTGGGGATAGTATTTATGAAGATACATAGGCAGGACAGATGTCATCTCACCCACTTCTACAACCAGAGATTCGACGCTTTTTGCGTTTTGTGACTGAGCAGTTTCTATTGCCATATTCACAAAACGGATCACATAGCTCATTTCATGCATATAGTTATACTACACCATTTTTCTTGAAACGAGCAGGAAAATTCACTTATACTGAAAGTAGGAGAAACAATATGAAAAAACCTAAAAAAAGAATTATTGTCGGAACAGCCGTGACCTCAATCTTTTTATTGGGTGGTTGTTTCCAGTCTCAGAAAGAAGTGGAGTATCCTGAACCGTACGATCCGCGGGAAGAAAACGTGGAGGAAGTATATGGACCGCCTGTTGATCTGGAACCAGAGGAAAATATGGAGCCGGCTGTTTATGGGCCTCCTGAGGAATGACTATGACTTACGATGAAATCATTGCGTTAAAAAAACAACACTTACAGCAGTTAGCGGATTATCATAAAGAATTATGTCGAAAGCCAAGATTAAAAGAATTTTTTATTGAGATGACCCAACGCTGTAATGAATATTGTGCACATTGCGGCAGTCGCTGCGGGGATGTTATTTCGGAGGATTTACCAAAAGAGGTTATTTTTTCCGTGCTGGAGGAAGTCAAGGAAAACTTTGATCTGCGCGAACTGCTTTTATGTATTACCGGGGGAGAACCTTTATTACGAAAAGACTTTTTTGAAATTATGCAGTATGCCAAAGATCTTGGGTTTCGCTGGGGTATGACATCCAATGGGACTTTGATCGATGATGATGTGGCAAAAAAGTTGGAACAAAGCGGGATGCGATCTGTATCCATCAGTATAGACGGACTGGAAGCCACGCATGATACGTTTCGAGGAGTCAAAGGTGCCTATAAAAAATCCATGCAGGCCATACAGGCGTTGATTCCTCATAACTATATCGTGCAGGTGACTACAGTAGTGACCCATCAAAATATTCACGAATTGGATGCGTTGTTTACGATCTTCAACACGATGGACATAGATTCGTGGCGAGTGATCGGCATTGAACCGATGGGTCGTGCATTGCTGCGAAAAGATCTGTTACTGACACCGGAAGACCAGAAAACGCTCTTTCGCTTTATCATGGATAAAAGAATACAGAATTTACCAGTTACCTATGGGTGCTCCCATTACCTGGGGCTGGATGTTGAACGGGAAGTCCGGGATCATTATTTTATCTGCAGCGCCGGGCTCTATGTGGGCAGTATAGCTAACAACGGAGATATCCTGGCATGTCTGGATATTGAACGGAATAAGAAGACGATTCAGGGAAATATTTATAAAGATCGATTTACTGATGTCTGGAAAGATCGATTTGATATCTACCGGTCCCCTTTGGCTCAACGCAGTAAAATATGCAGACATTGTTCAGCCAAGGAGTTTTGCCGGGGTGGGGCTGCCCACACCTGGGATTATGAAGAGGAAAAACAAAGGCTCTGTTTCAAAGATATTCTGTTCTGAGAAAAGAAACGAACCCCTTGAGATCC
>AUXO013730139.1_pt1 | contig 13191 bp, 6 predicted proteins | sample 768731 | NCBI WGS metagenome assembly AUXO01 (sample SAMN02715735, study PRJNA202380) | gut metagenome | biome: sheep rumen | host: Ovis aries | place: New Zealand: Palmerston North
TAATTGACGACACACACAACACACTCATTGTTGATAATGCAAAGAATGAGTTGCTTGTAAATAATAAATGGAGTTAATATGGGTGCAGTTGAAACAAAAAGCAAAGGTGGGAAATATATAAAACCATCTGTAAGGAAAGCAATCAAGAATATGGCATATATGTCACAGATTGCAAAAACTGTTAATTTATTACCAACACCCGAAGAATTTGCAACACAAGTCGTCGGTGAGGTTGTTGTACTTATGGGAAAGATAAAAGACTTCTCTATCCGTATAAACGATATGATGGAAGCATATACAAATTTCCCATCAGACTTTTTGACAGAGAGTACAAACAATATAATGGGTACACTTACCAATTATGCAAATGTGGCAACGGGTGCAACACAAGGAATGGTGGATGCACTTCATAATGCAACTGACGATATTGATTATCTTACAACAAGTACACCAGGTATGTTGAAAGACCAATTACTCGACACAAACGATGCCGAGCACTATCTTGGTGATACTGTTGATGCAACACATAATGGACTTGATAATGTAACCGAAGGTGTAAATAAAGCGTCTGATTTAACAAACGATATAAACAACAAGGTAAATGAAAGAGTACAAGCTGTTGTAGATTACATCAATGAAAAGATGAAAAAGGTCAACGATACTCTTAACGACGCTTTTGGTGACTATATAATCAGTATTGAAAGTAAAGATGAGTTTGCAGATGAAACACAAAAGGTTTCAGACTCTATGAACGATGGTTCTCTTGGTGGTGAATTGACATCATCTGTAACAGATACAGTAAGTACATTGGTAAAGAATTTCAATATAGGAAAGATTGCAACGGGTTTCTTGGGTCTTTCTGCAAACATCGGGCTTGTGGCAATCGGACTAGACAAACTTCCACAACTCAATCTTGATAATGTTCTCGCTTTCGGAAAAGCAAAAGCTATGGAAGCACACGAAAGAAAGATGGGTGAAGTAAGGGAGTTTCAAGAGTCTGAAGAATACAAGAGAATGGTGGAGGATGCCGAAGGTGATAAAAAGAAGTTGAGAGAGGCAATCAGAATGAAAAGAAAGGCATCTGCACAAGAGAGAAGACGTGGTATAGAAACTCTTTCAAAAGAAGAGAGAGATGCAAAGAGAAGTGTTGCAAAAGATGTCAGAAAGGCAAAATTACAAGCAAAGAAAGCAAAGGTTGCCCAGAAGATAAAAGAAACAATAGGTGTTGAATTAATAAGATTTCAATCAGACTTGAAAATGTTCGGAACAAACATCAAGGATGAATGGAATCTTATGGAAAAGCAATATAAGGAAGCCGTTACTGAAATTAAAAACTTCTTTACTGGAGACCCAAATGAGGCACCAGGTTCGAAATATATCGACGACTGTTGTGATGCAATAGAGAAAGACTGTGATTCAATCAAGGAGATTATCAAAAACTTATCCACAACAATCACAGTTACCGTTGCACAGATACCTTCACCAACATCTGTAGGTTCTTGTTTTGACTTCCCTCTTTACAAAGTGTTGAGATGGTTTGAATGTGCAAAGGCAATATTGAATGAAATCATAGCAATAATCAACTATGGTCTTGATATAATAAAGCAAATAGACAATCTCGTTAAGATAATTCTCAACGGTATCAACAGTTTGAGAGAAATCAAAGAAAAATTGATGAAAATACTCAACATTAAATGGTTGCTTGATTTGATAGACTCAATTATGGAACTGTTTATGGGAAAATGTCTCGAGGCAAAAGAGTTGGTTGAGAATATGATTACACCGGTTTATTATCACGAGACAGATGAGTATGACGTTATAATGAAATCGTATGAAAATGCAATTGAAAATCTCGATGAAGATGATGATGATTATGATGAAAAATCAGAAAACCTGAAAGAAAGAATACAAGAACACGAGAATAGAGGTGAAAATATAATTGCATACAAATCACCAATTTTGACAGACGATGCAAGTGATTTCAAGGGTTGGATTTTTTATCATGAAAATATAGATAACAGATATAAGTCAAGTCAATTTTTAAAACAGTTCTTTTCTCGTTTGATTATGAAAAGGGCAGTGAAAACCGGAAACCGTAAAAAGGGTGGTGTCAATATGTTAAAAAGTAGAAACGTATTTAAAGTTTATAAAAGATATGATATAAACTCTAAATTTAAAAATGTCAATTATATACCAAAAGCATTTGACGCTTTCTATTGGTACACAAAATGGACAACAGACCCAAACGATGACGGATTGGATACACATTTTGATGATAACGGAAACGTCATTTATGACGGTGACAACGGTGATGTAATCAGTCCGGTTATGACAACGGAAAACGGAACTCTCGTTGAACTCGAAGACGGTAGAAGAGTATTTGTTAATGATTTCGGAATAAAGTCCGGAGATTACGTTTTAGTTGAAGGAAAAAGATATAGAGTAAGATAATGACAGACCAAGAAGTTTTAAATACAATTTTCCCAAACGGGGATTTGAACAACAATTACATTGAAGCAACAGGTGGTGAAATATGTACTGCACAGTTGATAGAACCTTCTCTTGCAGTTACACAGATGAACATAAGTGATATTGAACACAGAACTCCAAACAACTATCCAGAAAGAATGTCGTTCAGATTACCTTTGGTTACAGTCAATGAATACAGAATTCCACAAACAAGTCTTGTGAACTTCAATGTGGATTATTCATCATTCCTTCCAACAATGATGATTGAGTTTATGGATTTTGAAAATAATTTCCTCTCAACAGCATTCCCAAAGGAAGGTACGACTATGCAACTGTATATTGGTGGTTATGGTGATGAATTGTATTACAAACCAATTCGTCAGGACTTCATAATCACAAGTATAAACAGAAGTGGTAATCCAGGCACAACACAAAACACCGGTGGTACTTTAAAATACAAGATAACCGGAACACTTTCTGTACCTGGTGGTTCAAGAAAAGAATCGTGGTGTGACTCGAAGGTGAATGCAAGACAAGCATTGTTCAACCTTTCAGTATATACTGGTCTCGGTTTTGCAACAAATTTCACAAAGGAAAACGGTTTGGATGTGATGCAGTGGAACAACGAACAAAACAACACACTACTTGATTTTATGAAAAGCATTGCAAATCATGCTTTTTATAGTCAATACACATTCTTCACATCATTCATAGACCAATACTATGTTTTCAATTTTATTGAATGTCATAGTCTTTTGTCACACGGTGGAAAAAAAACCGATACACCGGCAGTAATCTACTCAAACGTACAACAAAGGTCAAGACCAGAGAATGAACCACCAGACAATACAGAAAAACTACCGGAGAATGAAATTATAATAAAAGATGGTCAAGATGAAATATCAAATACAGAACAAAAAGTAAGTTATTATTTCTTGACAAACAACGAGTTCTTTTCCGGTTGGTCAAACTTCATTGAGGTTTATTCCGAAATAAACAATGGAAGTAATTCATTGAATGATGGTTATCGTGTTCATCTCGCCTATGCAGATTCAAATACTGGTAATTGGGGATGCACAAACTGTGAATTTGTTCTTGCACCAATTGACAATTTGAAACGTGAGGGTGATAACCAACAAATTGCAGAGTTTCCAGAGGAGGTTACACAAGACTCATATATACCTCTCAATCTTACACAGACAACAAATCACGTATATCTTGACACGGATATGAGTTCTCCAGATAATCTTGCCGCTATGGAATCGTTTATAAGTGTTGGTGAGAAGGATACAACAAACACTTTCAAACATTATTACTTTGCAAAGCAGCAGAACGATTATCAGATGAGATGTATGAAGAAGTGTGGTCTCCACGTCCGTCTGCAGAACTACAATCCAAGTATAACAAAATTCAGTAGAATATGGGTTGATATATTTGACAAGAATCCAACTTCATCTATGAAGATAAAACCATCACAAATCATTGATTCTTGGAGTGACAAATATAAAGAAATAATAAAAGAGAAAAATGACGACATTCTTTTCTTTGAAGATGAGATGGGTGACAGAAAAGACCCAACAAAAGGTGTTTTCAACAGAGCATTGTCTGGTTGGTATGTTGTGACAGAAATGAAAATAGTTTACAACAGAAAAAGACAGACACTACAAACAGAGCTCATACTCAATAGAATAGAATATAAACCGAACTTGAAATCCGAATACGACCTTGCAAGAAGAGCAATAAATGAAAAATACAGATATGACAATACTGCAGGTTCGTGGTTCAATAATATGGATGATGGTAATTATCAATAAATAATATAAATTAAAAACACAGAATGCCAGAATATAATTACAATGACCACCGTAATGGTACATATGTGAGTCCAGAGGGTACACCTGGTAACATAAGTCCTGTCAGTAACCCAGATGGTAATCAAGGTCTCGATGAGTCTTACAGAGGTATGACCGACGAATCTTTCAGACCGGGTTTTTCCGATTTGAATAATACATATATGTTTTCTGCAAATGGTCATGATGCCAGAGAAAGATTTTGGGGAAGATATGCAAATTCGTTTTCATATAGAAATGGTAATGCAGATATTGACGACCCAATCTTTACCGGTTTCACACTATCCATTGACAGACTAAATTCTCCATTGTTTTACACGATAGGAGAGTATGATGGTCTTGCATCTGGTAGAGAAAAAAGTGACGGTTCATCATTTGTCAGAAACATTTCTGATGAGATTGAAAACTGTTTAAGAAACAACTATGCAAAGTATGTTCGTGGTTCAACCAACTCATATGACATCTCTTCGATATTGGTAAAAGACAAATATCAAAGTGGTGAAAGTATTGGATATGGTATGCAAAACAACGTATATGTGGATGGTATTCCATATGGTGCAACCGAATACATCTATATGGTTGACAAACAAACTAAGGATGTAGGTTCTCCACAAGATAAGGGTGGTCATTTCTCACTCGGCAATGGAAAACCGACACAAGAAGTTTCCGATACGGTTTCGAAAGATGAACTACAGCAACAGTTGGCACAAATTGATGGTAAAATATCTGAACTTGAAAAATATCTTGACGAAAACAGAAGTGAACATCAATCAAACGAAGATGATGTAAATAATATCCAAAGTGAATTGGAAAGAGTCCAAAACGAAATTACAGAAACAAAAAACAAGATACAATCACTTTCGATAAAACAAGATTACAAAACATCATTTGAATCAATAGTCAACAGTAAGTTGAAAGACTATATCTCGTTGATGGGTAATCACATAATAAATCTTAAACCAACTGGAGGAAGTTCCACACACTCATTGAACGAGTATAATGAAATAACAACAAAAATAGCAAACCTTGACGTAACACTCGGAACAGAAATAGGAAAATACAATGGAAGACCAAGTGCTGTTCAAGCATTGCTTCCTGATATTCCAACATCTGTTGCACAGGTTACAAGTTGTAAAATCACAACAACACCCGTCACAAACGAATCAGAATACAAGAGTCTCCCAGTTGATGGTGGCGGTACATTTGACGGTTCAGAGGCATATAAAAAGGGTGGAAAATATAGAAATCTCAAGGTTGAAGTTGCAGTCACAACAAGTGGAAACACTTCAAGTGAATTATCTACATTGAAAAGCAAACTCGAAAATCTCGAAACGAGGGAACGTGAGTTGAACAATAATTTGAAAAATGCAAGCAACAGGGCAGACAACGACCCATACAGACAAAAAGAGATTGAACTGGAACAAGCAAAAGAAGAGAAAAGAAGTTTGCAACAATCTATAGAACAAGCAAACAACGACACTTCTGTTGCAGAAAATGGTTCTGGTGAAATCAGTCCCGATGGTGCTATGCACACTGGTGATGTCTATGCAGGTGTACAAGACGATGCAACAACACAAAACAGAAACAAATCAACCCTTCCTATGGCACCACAGACAGTTTATGATATGCTTGGTTTCATACGTGGAATGGTTCGTCTAACAACACAATATCCATACTTGTTGCAATCAGTAACCGGTCTCGATGAAGTATATAAGAACAACTATGGTCCCAAAGACAGTTTCCGTGGTTCAAAAGACAACAAAATAACAATCAACATCTATGAATCTCTTGACTTGAAGGTTAGTGGAATGTTCAACAAATACTTCAATGCAGTCTATGATGCACAGTACCGTAGAGAACGTGTTCCTGTGAATTTGAGAAGGTTCAACTGTTCAATATTCGTTCACGATATTCGTAATTTCCATATGATGTCAACGACACTTGGAAAACTTATAAGAGAAGCAGGTGAACAAAATGTTCCAAAGATTGTTGAAGTCGCTCTCAACACAATGTCAGCGGTTGAGTTCAAATTCTTCGGTTGTGAAATCATACCAGAAGAAACAGGAAGTATCTTTGAGAATGTTTCAAATGCAGAACGTGGTGATATGAGAATGACAAATTTTTCTTTCTCATATAGTGATGTTGTAATCAACTACCTTCCATTCGAAGACTTAAAGAGAAGTCTTTTGAAAAAACTTAAAAATGGAGACCACAGACCATCGGTGTCGGTTAAAAAGAACACTGCAAAGAACAGGAAAGATTTAAGATATGGTGGTGGAACAAAGGTTTATGATATGACTGCAGAAAAATTTGACAGCAAAAATCCAAAACTGAATGGTATGTCAAATGTATATTCTGAAAATCGACCAGTGAAAGTAAAAGATAACGAAATAGATTTTTCCGGAGAACTCGCTGGTTTGGATGGTCATAAAACAAAACCACAAAAGAATAACCAGATACCGGAGACGTTGGGTGGAAAAATGAGTTATATGTTAAATTCACCACTCGGTAACGTTGATGCAAATGACACACCTTATGAAAGTAATTCTAAAGACAAACAAACAGAAGAACAACTGATTGGTGTAAACGCTTTCGGTTTTGATATGATTTCCGATATAGGTAATGTCAATGAAAATGATATATATGAAAATGTACCATCAGAAAGTCATAGAAAAATCAATGCAAAAGAACTGTATGGTGTAAATCCAAGAATAGATGAGCAAGGTATGGTCAACGGTCTTGGTAATGTTGACAGAAACGACAAATATGAAAGAAAACCGTTTGATAACGGTTCTCAAAACTATGATGTCGTTAAACACGGTCCTTATGACAGAACACCACTCGGAAACGTCAATAACGACGACTATGATGAGTTCAGACACCGTAGGATGAGAGAGGATAGAGCAACAGCATATAAAGACAAAAAGATAAACAATGCCGCCACTTATGAAGCAATCAACTCTGTAAACGAAAATATGAATGCTTCAAAACGTGAGTTTGAATTGTTGTTCAATCGACTTGCAACAAGTGTTTCTGCATCTATCGGTAGAGAAAGAGAGAATGTATATGATTCATATATCGAAGAGATTGAAAATGTTGTATTTCCAGGTAACGATACCGACACCGTTGATACAATAAATTATAATGCAATACCCGATAATGGAAACACAACCATTGAACTCGACTCTCCACAGTTAAACGGTATAAATTCTGTGAGTGCAAATGGTTATGTGAAAAGGATTGGAAACGTTAATAACAACGACAATCTTGAATCAACACCAGATGTGGATGAAGAAGAAATCACAGTAAACGGTACAAATACATCTATATCAAACGGTGTTGTAACAAACCTTGGTGATGTATTGGATGACGGATATCAAGGAAGTACAATACAACAGATAGGTGATGTGTTGCCGGATGACCAATCAGTTCCAGAAGTAGAACAACTTGGAAATGTTTATTCAACAACAGTAACACCACCAACACAAGGTTATATCGAGGATGTGTTGCCGGATGACCCAAACAGTCCAATCGTCGAAAACATAGACAATGTATATCCTACACTCGGTGCAACACCAACACAAGGTTATATCGAGGATGTGTTGCCGGATGACCCAAATATGCCAAATGTCGGTATGATAGGAAATGTTTATCCCGTTATGAGAGAACAAAAGACACAAGGTTATATTGATGATGTTATTCCGGATGAAACAATCGGAAAACCTATTGATAAACTCAATAACGTATATCCAAAACCAAATCCCCTTAAAGAACCAAATGGAAATGTTGATAAACTCGGTAATATAAATGTTAAAGAAAAGGCAAGTAAAATACTTGAAAAACTTGACAAATTATCTGAAAAGAAAATGAAAAACAAGGTTATAGAAGATTTAGGGATGGTCAAATAAAAAAGAGAAGTACATTGTACTTCTCTTTTTTGTTTACAACTTTATATTGTTCATATTCGGAATTTTCGGAGTTTGTGGAACTTGGTATTGTTTAAGATACTTGTCTGGTGACATAGGGTACTTCTTTTCATACTCTTCGGTCTGTTTCTTTTCCTCCTCCTTCCTCTCTTCAACAATCTTACTATAACTCTCCAATATATGTTGGAAATCATACATCCATAAACCCATTATGGTCTGATAATCCATATGGAGACTTTCCATAGCGACGATGATATTATCATAGAAGCTCGTCTCCGATATCTGAAATTGTTTGAACAAATATTGATTTGTATCCATCGGGAAAGGAAATAGGAACTTTTATTTCACCTCCACAACTTTCACATATATCTGTGATTTCAAACTCGATACCAACATTGATTTTCTCAATAAGACGATATACGAGGTTGAATTTCTTCGTATCCCAACCAGAAACCTCAGAAATTTTTGCAAAGATTGCTTTTTCTCCAAGACCTCTCCAATCCTTGATGAGGAATTGAATCATCTCTGCAACCGTACCTTCAATTTTTCTGTTGTTCTGTAACTCATCTCTAACATAGTCTGACACTGCAGTCCATACACCGATTGTTGGAATATTAAGTGTAATCATACCAAAACTCTTGGTGTGAATGTTATAGCAACGGTTCACCGGGTCATAATACTTCTCGAGTTCTTCATTTGGTTGCATAAATTTGAACATCGTTGAATTGAATGTGATGCTATCTTGTGGTTTACAACCGACGGTACTACAAGCACCACTTGGAACCGGAATCTTCATTGATGATTGACCGTCAATGAATGTGAGTTCACGAATTTTGAAAATCAGAACAATTCTATCTGCAACGATGATGTCCTTGTAGTGACCAGGAACATTTCCATAATAAATCTTACAACACTGTGAAATGATGTAAGTCATTTTATCAGTCACATCCTTTGGGTCGTTCTCATCAATAGTTGAGAACTCACGGATTTCACCAACACGTGCAGCACGGATACTTATTCTTGTATTCTCTGGGTAATATCTTCCTTGTGAAGGAAGTGTGTCAAGAGGAACGTTTAGATAACCAATCATATTGTTGATTCTCTGTACATTCTCATCTTCTTGGACACCATCACTGTGAGTTCCTCTTCTGATGTCCACCTTACCCAAGTCTTTCACAACTTCTTGCTGTTGTGGTTCTTGTGTCAAGTTAAATTCTTTTTCAACTTGCTCTTCGTAAGTCAATTCTTTCTTATCGTCCATAAAAAATACTTTTTATTGTTATACTAAATATAACAAATTATTTTACAAATTAAATTTACATTCTTGTAATTCTCCATTCGTTACCAGACTCATTATTAATCTGGAGGTTAATGTTTGCATCACAATCAACGTTCAAACTATTCAACTGGTCGGCGATTGCCATAGCGAGGTCATCGACATTCAAAATCATCATCTGTTTTGGCATAAGTTCTGCATCCTTTCTCTTGACTGTCTTTTCCTCACCTGAAGCATCCTTTACAACCACCTCTTCCTCACTGTTATTTATTGCATCTGTATTACCGTTGATTGCATTGACAAGTTCAATACAAGCGTCTGTGAATTGTTTGACTCGTTTGTCAAAATTGCTGAATATATTACTTGTTTTACCCAACGATGCAAATGATTTGAACATATCTGTCAAAGAACTTGCCTTCTCCATATCAACAGTATTGACTGCTCTGACAAAACTTGCAGCACTTCTCATAGTTTTTCCAGCACCTACAAAGAAAGGATTTGACATCTGTTCAAACAATTGTGTTGTTGCATAGACGTTCTTTCTATAATTTCTTCCACCTTCATCAAACGATTCAACCAAGTTTTCTATACTGTTTTTTATCTGAACAGCACGTCTTGTATAATCACCTTTCCAGTTTTCAAATACTCTTGATGATATTATCTCAAATGTTTCGGCGATTGACGCCATCCTCTTGTAATCAACATCTTTTGTCTTATCATTGAAATACACAATGGCGTCTGTCAATGTCTCCATACCATCCTCGAAATCCTCAATGAAATCATCATCAATATCTCTCTCTGTGAAGAAATAGTTTGCAATTTTGTCGATAGTATCTACCATTCTATCAACAACCTTTCCACCAACCTCTTGGAAATCTTTGAGTGCTTGTGAAACCTTGTACATAGAATCTGCAATGACACCGATTGCATCAGCGGTTTTCTTTGCCTTTCTTCTCTTTGCCCAACCGGTGTTCATCTTATTCAAACTACTATCCGGTGAGAAGAAATAGAAAGCGATTGCTTCAATAGCGTCTTTTGCAGTGTTTATAGAATTTGGTGCAACCTCATTAAAGTCTTTCAAACCCTTTGCAAGTTTCCAGACACAATCTGATATTACACCAATAGCGTCTGCCGTCTTCTTTGCCTTTCTTCTCTTTGCCCAACCAGTATTCATTGAATTAAGTCTACTATCGGGTGAGAAGAAATAGAATGAAATTTTTTCGATTGCATTCATCGCCTTGTCGATTGAATCGTTGGCGACTTCATTGAATGTTCTCAAACCGAAAGCGAGTTTGTACATAATTCCAGATATTGTTCCGATTGTGTTTGCCTCAGCTCGAGCCTTTATTCTCTTTTTCCAATTAAGTGAATACTTCGATATACCCTTCTCACCAAAGAAGAATTCAGAAATCCTCTCGATTGCCTTCATTGCCTTGTCTATTGAATTTGGTGCAACCTCATTGAATATTTTAAGACTATTTCCAAGTCTTCTGAGTTTTCTACCTATCGAGCCAAGTGCATCGGCGTTTTTCTTTGCTGCTCTTCTTTTCTTCCTACCAACAGCGTCACTCAAAGAATCAAATATAACCTTTGTAGCGTTTGCCATATTCTTGATTGCATTGAGGTCTATTCCCTTGGCTGCATCAGACACTTTCTTCATACCGATACCATAAGGTATCAAAGCTGCACCTAGAGCGGCGATAGCGGCGAGACCAAGACCCCAAGCGATAGCACCGAAACCGGTTGCCATCAAAGCACCAAGACCTATGACTGCACCACCAAGTACCAACGTCGAAGCGGCAAATATACCAAACTCACTCCACTTGACACCCTTGACTGCACCCAACAAAAGTTTCATTGCAAATCCGAATGGTATCAAAGCTGCACCCATAACTGCCATTGCAATTGCACCTTCCATAACCAAACCACTCTTGTTGAGAGCACCAAGTGCCACGGTTGCAGCACCAAGACCAACTATAGACACTCCTATCATTGCCATCTGCTCCCAACTTACATCTTTTGTCATTGAGAACAATATTCCAAATCCAAGACCAAGTACACCTATACCAAGTGCCATCCACATCATTGCTTCAGAACCTTTCTTTATGCTATCAGATGCTTGACCGAGCAATGCAGTAACCAAACCAAAACCGGCGACAGATACACCTATTATGGCCAATTGTTCCCAATCAACACCCTTTGATAAAGCGAACATTATTCCTAAACCCAATCCGAGTGTTCCTACACCAAGTGCCATCCACATCATTGCTTCAGAACCTTTCTTGATGTCATCTTTCAGTTTACCCATCAACACAGACAAACCAGTGAATACGAGTGCTGCAGCAGCAACCCTCTTTATCCTTCTGAATCTTATTTTCTTTGTAAATGTAAAGAGAAGACCAAGACCGGCACCGAGTACTGCAAAGCCAACACTCATCCACATAATAGCCTTGTTTGCTTCCTTTATATCATTTTTCTTTTCAGCGAGTTTCTTGAAAAGACCCATAATACCACCATCACCTTTCTTGCTAAAGCCAAACATAGCCCATTCAAGAGGTTTTGAAATAATACCGGCGAAAAGTATTACTGGTGAGAATAAAACAAGAAGACCTATACCAAGGCAAATGTCTTTGATTATTCCGAATATTGTGTGTGCATTTTTACGTGATTTCTCGAGATTCTGTTTATCTAAATCAGCAAAGACATTTATGAGACCAAGTAAAGAGTTTCTTTTTGGCTTCTTATCTTTGTCACTTATACCAAGAACATTATAAAATCTCTCTAAATCTTTTTCTTTAATTCTCTTTGCTAATTTCAAAGTTAGTTTCAAATTCTCAATCATCTTTGGACTCTTATCCAAGAATCCACTTACCTTTGCAATGTTTTTCTCATTCAGACTCTTTGCAAATGAATTTATCTGTGGATTGAGTTTCTCCAACAACTTCATCTTCGGTTTAAACAAAAGAAGGTCTTTGAAGGATATTGCTTTCAATTCGGTAAGCATTGAAACAAGTTTACCTATTCTACTATCCTTCATCTTTTTCTTATCACTCAAAGAAGCCTTGAATTGTTCAATAGAATCTTTAGTTTTCTTTGTACTACCCCACTTTACATTACCACCTTGATTCTTTGCAATCAAACTCAATGAATCAAGAATACGGTCAAGTCTTTTTTCCAAACCGTTTGTGGCACTCTTAATCATTTTGGTAATATCAGACTTGACAAGTCTTTTCTCTTTGTTACCTTCAAGTATTTTTTGTATCTGTAAAGTCTGGTCGGCGATAGTGAGTTGTATACGGTCAATCATAGATGACAGACTACCTCCATCACCATATATAAATTCTTTGATTTTTCTAACGTCGTTACTAGTAGTGTTTTCTTTATCCCTTGCATCACCACTTATCATAGCAGTCATACAACCGATAGCACCACCGATAGTTGACATATCACCACCTTTGGTCGATAACATCCTAGCAACATCATTTAAACTTACTGCATTTGCCATCTAATAAATTGACTTATATGTAATATATTTATGGTTAAACGTGAAAAGAGTCACAATAAAAATTGTGGCTCATTTGTTATAATATAAAATAAAAGGTTATAAGAAGTTTAAGTTTGATTTTTCAGTTAAGTATACAAAGTGATATCCATTTTCTTCACACCATTT
>AUXO011160033.1_pt1 | contig 13190 bp, 15 predicted proteins | sample 768731 | NCBI WGS metagenome assembly AUXO01 (sample SAMN02715735, study PRJNA202380) | gut metagenome | biome: sheep rumen | host: Ovis aries | place: New Zealand: Palmerston North
CTAGATATTAGTTCTACAATAAAAAAATGTTGATTAAGTGTTTATTTTATAATATCATTATATCGTTTAAAATATTTAATATTTTATTCAATATAATATAAAGGGGGCTTACTATGCCAAATGAAAAAGTTTTATTAGATTTAAAAAACATCTGTAAAAGCTTCGGTAACCAAGAAGTGCTTCACGATTTTAACCTCTATATTTTAGAGAACACCTTTGTAACGTTACTTGGACCATCTGGGTGCGGTAAGACCACCTTGTTAAGAATGATCGCAGGATTTGATTCACCTACTTATGGTGAAATATATTTTGATGGTCAATTAATCAACAATGTTGAACCAAACAAAAGACCAATCAATACTGTATTCCAAAGATACGCATTATTTCCACATCTAAATGTATTTGATAATGTTGCGTTTGGATTAAAGTTAAGAAAACTATCAAAAACTGAAATATATGATAGAGTAATGGAAGCCTTAAAACAAGTTCACCTAGAAGATTTTAAAGATAGAAAGATTGATACTTTATCTGGTGGTCAACAACAGCGTGTTGCGATGGCTAGAGCGATAGTATTAAAACCTAAGCTATTATTATTAGATGAACCTTTAGCGGCTTTAGATAAAAAGTTAAGAGAAGATTTACAATACGAACTTAAAGAGATGCAGAGGGAACTTGGAATCACTTTCGTATATGTAACTCACGACCAAGAAGAAGCTTTAACTATGAGTGATACTATAGTTGTTATGAATGAAGGAAGAATCTTACAGATTGGTACTCCTGAAAAAATCTATAATGAACCAACAACTAGATTTGTCGCAAACTTTATTGGTGAATCAAATATAGTTGATGGTGTAATGATAAAAGATTATTTAGTAAAATTTGAAGGTGCTAACTTCAAATGTACATATACAGGATTCTCTAAAAATGAAGAAGTTGATGTGGTACTTCGTCCTGAAGATGTATTAATTGTACCTAAGGAAGAATCTAAAGTTACTGGTGTAATTGATTCTAAGACTTTCCAAGGAACATTCCATGAAATAAATGTTATTGTTGAATCAGGTAAAGAATATACAGTTCATACAACTAAAGATTATCCTCTAGGTTTAGAAGTAGGTTTAACAATAGATCCAGATAATATCACTATCATGAAAAAACCTGGTGTTAACGTATATAGCGGTGTTATGATGAGCGATTCAATGGTTAAAGTATCTGATGATATGATACTTGAAACTGAATCAGAAATAGAAGAAGGAACTGAAGTAGTTGTGAAAGTTCAAACTGCTGATGTATTACTAGATGATATTGAAGAATCTGACTTTGAAGGTGTAATTAATGATATCAAGAAAAGAGATATTTATTATGATGTTTATATCAAAGTCAAAGATAAATTAATAATCGCATCTACTACTAAAGAACATAGAGTAGGAGAAGTGACTGGTATATGGATTAAAAAAGAAAAAGTTATCTGCAGTGTAGAGGAGGATATCGCTGATGAGTGAAGTGAATCTCTATACACGCAAGAAAAAACTTAGTTCAACTAAGTCTTATGTTATTCCATATATGGTATGGATTTCTATTTTAATTATTTTACCAACATTAATTTTAATATTCTTATCATTTTCAACTTATGATTTCTCTACTAATTCTGAAGTACATTTTAGTATTCAGAACTGGAGATATATAGTTGGTAGTGAATACGCTAAAAATGTATTCTGGCCTGCGATAGGTAGAAGCGTAATAATTTCAATGTTTGTAACAGTATTATGTTTCTTTATTGGATATCCTGTTGCGCTATTCATGACTAAAATTAAGCCTATATTTAGAGCGTTAATTATGGCATTTTTAGCTCTTCCACTTTGGTCAAACCAAGTATTAAGAATAGTTTCATGGAGAACAATATTTGAAATACTAAATATGAATCACAATGAACTATATAATATCAATATCGTTATTGCGATGACATCTATGTATTTACCATTTATGATTCTTCCAATATTTACTGTTCTAGAGAAGATTGATAAAAAGGTTATAGAAGCTTCATTTGATTTAGGATGTACTAAAACACAATCATTCTTTAAGGTAGTATTCCCATTATCTCTTGGTGGAATAGTTTCTGGAATAATTATGGTATTCTTACCATCCCTTACTACATTTGAAGTGAGTGATGCGATTTCATACAATACTGTATTATTACTAGGAAACTTAATTTACAATAGATTCCAAGGATCTGGTGGATATAATGTAGGTAGTATATTCTCAATCATCACAGTATTATTCACTATGATAGGATTTATCCTCTTACTTAAAGTTGATAAGGAAGGAGAGACATTAATCTAATGAAAAAGAATATTGTTTATCAGTCTTTAGGCGTATTAGCTGTAGTAGTTGCGTTTATAATGATATACGCTCCAATTATAGTTATAATACTAATGTCATTTACTCCTACATATAGTTTAAGTGAAATAGGTACTGGATTCTCACTTAAATGGTATAGATCATTATTTTCAAGCGATTATGATGCGCTAGATATCGCATCAAGGTATATTTCAAATATAGATTCTTTAAAAACTGCGATAGGTTCTACATTCGCTATTACTATTCTTTCTACTTTAATTTCAACAGCGATGGGAACATTCTTCGCAATTGGAATTCATTCATTTAGAAAGAAGAATAGAACTATATTTATGATTTTAAATAACATGTCAGTAGTAAATCCTGACATCGTTACTGGTTTTTCACTATTATTAGTATTCGTATTATTCCAAACAATGTTTGGACTTGAAAGAGGATTTGTGACTGTATTAATTTCACATATATTCTTTTCAATCCCTTATGTAGTATTATCTGTTTTACCAAGATTAAATCAGATAGATCCAGATATGTACAAAGCCGCTAGAGACTTAGGATGTACATCAATGGGCGCAATCTTTAAAGTTTTAATTCCTGCAGTATCAACAGGTATAATATCTGGTGCGATATTCGCATTCACTATGTCTATTGATGATTTCGTTATCACAATGTTTGTATCTGGAACAGAATATTCTAACGTATCTACTTGGATAGATTCATGTTTGCGTAGAGGATTTATTCCTAAATCGGTATACGCATATAATGCGATAATCTTCTTTATAGCATCTGTATTCGTTATCGCTAACAATATCAATCAAAGTTTCAAAAATCGTAAGGAGCATCATAGATAATATGAAAAAGATATTATTAATCTTAGTTTTATTAATGGCTATAATGCTTGTTACAGGGTGTTCTAATAAGAGAAAACTATATATTCTTAATGTTGGAGATTATATGGATGATTCTCTAGTTAGAGATTTTGAAGAAGAATATAACTGTCAGGTTATTTATACTGAAGTAAGTTCTAATGAAGGAATCTATCAGAAAATTAAAAATGAATCATATGATATTTTAGTCACTAGTGATTATATGACTGAAAAATTATATAAAGAAGGTTTGATTCAAGAAATTGATTTTTCTAGATTAGATAACTATTCATTTGATGATTTATTTGTAGATGCGCAAAAACTAATTAACGAACAATGTACAGACTATAAAAATTATTTTATTCCTTATTTCTGGGGAACAGTAGGAATCCTTTATAGAACAGATGTTGAAGGATTAGAAGACTACGTTATAGAAAAAGGATTACAATCTCTATTTGAAAATAATGACTACAACAAGGGTATGTATAATTCAGCTAGAGACGCTATCTGTATGGCACTAATGGTACTAGGTGAAGATATAAATACTCCTGATGAAGCTATCTTAAGAAAAGGAAAAGATTTAATTAAGAACGTTTCATATAGAGCTTGGGGTGATGATAACCTAAAATCTCTTGTTCATGATGGATTACTTGATCTCGCAATGGTATATTCAGGAGATTATCTTGATGAATCTTATCAATGTGAAATTGATGGAGAAGAAGTTGATTTCTATTATCATGCGCCTGTTAACACAAATATATGGGTTGATGGACTTGTATTAACTAAAGATTCAAAAAATGTTGATCTAGCATATGAATTCTTAAATTATATGCAGGATCCTCTAATTTCAGCTCAAAACGCAGACTTTATTGGTTATTGTCCACTCAATGAAAAAGTGTACGATATAATGTTCGATCCTGAAGGTGATTATCAATACGATTATGATGAAGAATTATTCTATCCATATAAAGATGGAAGAATTCTATATCATTATCTTTCAGATGAACATTATCTATTATTAAATGACTTGTTAGAAGAATCTAAAAGCAAGTAAAAGAGGTATTATGGATAGAAGAAGTTACAGAATTGAATGCATGAAATTTTTATATACTTTAGAAGTTGGTGGAGACTACGATAAAGAATCTATCGATAATGAAGTATATAATGATATTGAAGAGCTAATTAATAATACTGACCAAATCGAAAAAATATTGAATGATTCAATGACTGGATGGTCTTTAAAAAGATTAAATTTAGTTGATAAAGCTATTTTAAAATTTGCGGTATATGAGATGTTAATAAAAAATATACCATATCAAGTAGCGATTAATGAAGCTTTAGAAATAACTAAAGTTTATTCTGATATCGATGGAAAACAAGTCGCATTCAACAATAAGGTATTAGATAAAGCGAAAGAATTATGCAAGAAATAAAATCCGTAACTGTAACAGTCTTAACAAGAAATATTAAAGAGATGTTTGAGGATAACGTCTCTTTAAGCAATGTTATAGTTGAAGGAGAAATTTCTAATTTTAAAATCAATTCTGGACATTTCTATTTTACATTAAAGGATGAGAGCGCACAGCTCATGGCTGTAATGTTTAAAACATATACTATGTCTTTAAAGTTCATCCCTAAAGAAGGTTCAAAAGTATATTGTTTTGGTTCGGTTCAGGTATATGAAAAGACAGGAAGATATCAGATCTATGTTACTAATATGCTTGAAATGGGCAAAGGTGATCTATATCAAAAATATGAACAACTAAAAGCGTCACTAGAGGATAAAGGTTATTTTAGAATGGAAAGGAAAAAACCTATTCCAAGATTTCCTAAAAATATCGCTTTATTAACGAGCCCAACTGGTGCTGTTATAGAAGATTTAAAATCGATTATATTAAAGCGTAGCCAATTTAGTGATTTAACATTATATCCTACTAAAGTTCAAGGAATAGACGCTAAATATTCAATCATTAAAAACATTGAAAGAGCGAATAAAGATAGTGAAATCGATTGTATCATTCTAGCTAGAGGCGGAGGTTCTATAGAAGACTTATGGCCTTTTAACGAAGAAGAGGTCGCAAACGCAATCTATAATTCTAAAAAGCCAATAATTAGCGCAGTAGGACATGAAACTGATTTTACCATCTCTGATTTTGTTGCGGATATGCGTGCCGCAACACCATCTGATGCGGCTTTAAGAGTTGTGCTTGATAATGTAGATTTAAGAAATACTTTAGATAATTACACTATCAGATTAAGACAAGCAATGTCTAAAAAAATAGAAAGTGCTTCTTTAGATTTAGATAGATTATCTATAGAAAAAAGATTTAAAAATCCAGAAAAGATACTTGATAGAAAACGTCTAGAACTCGCCGCAACAATCGAAAGATTAAATGCGTTATCTCCTAAACATAAATTATCTGAATCTAAATCTAACTTAGATAAAATTGACTATAGATTGCATACATCATATGAAAACAATCTAACTAGTATTAATAATAAACACAGAATATTAAATGAAAAATTAATCCTATTAAATCCATTATCAATTCTTGATAAAGGATATTCTGTAACATATAAAGATGGTCTATCGCTTAAGTCGGTAGATCATGTTGAAGTCGGTGATATAATCACCACTAAATTATCTAAAGGTACTATGAAATCAAAAGTGCTTGAAAAGGAGAATTAACTATGGATAAGACATTTGAAGAAACTATGAAAGAATTAGAAGAAATAGTTGTAAAACTTGAAAAAGGTGACCTATCTTTAGATGAATCTGTAAAAGAATACACAAGAGGTATTGAACTATCTAAACATGCGTATGAACTTCTTGAAAACGCCAAAAGCAAGCTTGTGGTTAAAGAAGAGGAATAGTTATGTTTGATATAGAAAATATAAAGGATCCATCGTTTCTTAAAGACTTATCTATAGATGAACTTGAAGTATTATCTAAAGAGATAAGAGACTTTATGGTGGATAAAGTATCAAAAACAGGTGGACACTTATCTGGTTCGCTTGGTGTAACTGATATCGTTATCGCTATGCATAAATTCTTTACTAATGGTGAAAAATTCATATTTGATGTAGGACACCAATGTTATGCGCATAAGATATTAACAGGAAGAGCCAAAGATTTTGATACTTTAAGACAAAGAGGTGGAATCACAGGTTTCCCTTTAAGAAGCGAAAGTGAATATGATTCATGGGATGTTGCGCACGCATCTACATCTTTAGCTGCGCTTTCAGGCTATGTCTTAAGTGGCAAAAAAGCGGTAGCGGTTATTGGTGATGGTGCTTTAACTGGCGGAGAATCAATTGAAGCTTTAGAATATATCGCAACACTTAAAACAAACGCAATTATCATCCTAAATGATAATAGTTTTTCTATTTCAAAAAATGTTGGGATGTTCACTAAACTTTTAGATAAACTTCGTTCAACAAAAAGCTATGTAAAATTATCTGATAAAAATAGAAAGAACTATAAGCTAAAAAGTTTAAAGAATAAAGTTAAATCTATATTCTACAAACCTAATATTTTAGATGACGCAGGATTTAAATATTATGGTCCTATTGATGGACATAACTATAAAGAATTATTCAAATATTTTAAATACGCATCTATTCAAAATAGACCAGTAATTATTCATTGTATCACCAAAAAAGGAAAAGGATACTTACCAGCTGAAAACGACACTATTGGCGCATGGCACTGCGTTCCTAAATTCGATAAAGAAACAGGAGAATTCTATAAAGATTCGCTTGATCAAATCGCTTTTAGTGGCGCATTAAGCGAATACTTATCTAAATATTATGATAAGCATAACGATTTAAAAGTTATTATGCCTGCGATGACATATCCATCAAATATGGTATCTTTAAAAGAACATATGGGTGAATCTTTTATAGATACAGGTATAACTGAACCATTCGCCGCATCTTTCGCAGCGAGCTTAGCTATCAATAACGTAAAAGTATGTTTACCAATCTATTCATCATTTATGCAGAGAGCTTACGACCAACTTCATCAGGATATCGCTATGCAGGACGCTCCAGTAGTTATCGTATCTGATAAATCTGGAATTGTTCCAGGAAATGGAAAAACACATCAGGGTATATTTGATATTTCATATCTTTTAACTATTCCAAATATGGCGATTGTTGCGCCAAAGGATATGGATGAAACATATAGATTATTAGATTATGCGTTTAGCTACAATAAACCTATATGTATTCATATTCCTATTCCAAAAACAAAATATATTCCAAATTTAGAAATAGAAAGACCACTACTAGATATTTCTTGGACAAAAGAAAATAACTTACCTAATCCTAAAGCTTATTTAATCACCTATTCAGCATCTGTTAACTATATTAAAGAAGACGCTAAAACAAACAATATAGAAGTAATAAACGCTAGATTTATTAGACCAATGGATGAAGTTATGTTAAATGAAGTATTAACTTCTAATAAACCTGTATACGTTTATGAAGATGCGCCTAAAGAAACATCATTTGGTAATTCTATACTAATCTATGCGAATGAACATAATATCAAATCTAATATAAAACTAATTGGATTCCCACTTGATTTCTTAGATTTAGGCACAATAGAAGAAATAAGAAAAGATTATTCTGTCGATAAAGATAGTGTAATCAAGATGATTAATAAAGATAATGAGACTAGATAATAAACTTGTAGAACTTGGATTAATAGAATCTAGAAACAAAGCTAAATATGAAATAGAAAGTGGTAATGTTTTAGTTAACAATAAAGTAGTAACTAAACCTGCATATGAAATAAAAGAAGATGATAATATCGAATTCATTAAACAAAATGAACTCAAATATGTATCAAAAGGTGGCTTAAAACTAGAAAAAGCACTAAAAGAATATAATATTAATCCACTTAATTTAACCTGTTTAGATATCGGTTCATCAACTGGAGGATTTACTGATTGTCTAATACAAAATGGCGCTAAATTAGTTTACGCAATAGATACAGGAACCAATCAACTTCATGAATCATTAAGAAATAATCCTAAAATTATTTCATATGAGAGTACCAATTTCTTAACACTTGATATATCTAAATTAGATAAGATTGATTTAATTGTTATAGACGTATCTTTTGTGAAAGTTGAAACTATTTTAGATAAAGTTATAGATTCATATAAAGACGCTATAGTTATATCTTTAATTAAACCACAATTTGAAATAGGTAAAACCTATATCAAAAATGGGGTTATAAAAGATCCTAAAGTTCATAAAAAAGTAATTGAACAAATTGAACTATATCTTAAAAGTAAACAAATAAAATATTCTAAAATTATTGAATCACCTATTCTAGGTGGATCAGGCAATAAAGAATATTTAATATCATTCAAAATATAAGGAGTATATATGAAAGAATTTCAAACAATAAAAAAACAATTTTCTCTATTCGCTAACTTTTCTAACTACATTGATAGAATAGAAGAATTTAATGATTTATTTCCTGCGTTTAATAGAAACGAAGAAAAAGAACAACTAAGAACTCAAGATAATAAAATAGTTGAATCACCTGTATATTTTTTAAGCAATGTAAACTTACAAATTAAATTATCAAGACTAAGATTAGATTTTATCTTCTATTATAATAATGAACCAATAACTGATGAAGAATTCATAGATTTCGTAGAAGAACTATCTAAAAAACTAACTGGTGAATGGCTAATTAATGGAGTTAGAATATCATATATTACAAATGAATTTATCGCTAATGAATTTGGAGTAAATTCTAATATTCAGGCTAAGAATTTAAACTTTAATGATATATTTGGCACAAGGCCTGATGAAACATCTTTAAGAGTTAATTTTGTAAAAGAAATAGCTTTAAAAGAAAAGATCAATACTATCGTTTCTATTCAGGACGCTCAAGTAACTAATAATAACACTAAAGAAAAACAAAAAGTAATCGCACTTAATTATGATATCAATACTTTAGCTCAAAATGTATCTTCAAGATTCGCATCAGATGATGTATCATTCTTCTTAAAAGAACTAATTAAAGCTCAAAATGATTTAAGAGATAAAGTTGCGAACCTATATGTATAATAAAAAGCGCTAAATTTAGCGCTTTTTATTATGTATATTCTATTATTTCTATAAAGCAGAAATCATTAAGTATACTGCGGCGAACGCAATACCTAGAACCATTGCGATAACTAAAACTAAGATAAGGATTTTTCCAGCCTTACTTTCTTGAACGTTATAATGTCTTTCTGATTCTTTACTTGTATTTTCTACTTTTCTCTTTTTAGATTTTGGCATTTTACATTACCTCTTAATTACTAGTCTTATTTATTATATCTTAAATATTATTAAAAATAAAGTGAAAAATAAACTTAGTGATTTAATAATAATTTTTTCTTAACTTTTTCCATCACACTTTTAGGAGTTGATGCGCTACCTATAATCAAAATTGAATCATCATTATTAAAACTATCCATATCTAAATCATCTTCATTAGATATAAATAATGTGTTTTTATATTTGCTCATCTCGTATAAGCTAAGCGCATTATTTGAATGCTTATCACCTACTATTATTAATTTATTATATTTATTATTAACAGTAGTTAAAGCTGATTGATTTTTTATTGTTACTTCACATAGTGTGTTATGGAATATAAAATTAGAATTAATACTTAACATTTTCTTCTTTATTAATTCTAAATCATCTTTATTAAATGTCGTCTGACAATATGATACACCATTATTTAAATCATAATTATTTAAATCACTAATATTTTCTATTATTGGAATAGATTTATCAGTAGTTAAGGCTATCGCTTCAGAATGATTTTTCTTTCCGATAAAGAAAATATTATTTGAATTATCATTTAGTATTAGATCTTGATTCTTTTTTACAAATGGACATGTCGAATCTATTAGAATGAATCTATTTAATTTATTTCTTAATTCATTAGATATTCCGTGTGCGCTTGATACAACAATAGAACCATCACTAAGCTTATCTAAATCAGATTCACTAATGATTACACAACCCTTATCTAAATATTCTTGATTAACTATTTTATTGTGGACAATCTCACCAAGTAGATAAATAGTCTTACCTCTATATTGTTCTATAGTTTTATCTAGAATTTTAATCGCTCTATTTACGCCACCACAGAATCCGCTGGATTCTAAAATGTCTACTCTCATTTCTTTTTTCCTTTAATAATTCTCTTTATTATTATATAATAAATTGTAAGAAAAAGGTAGTTATTATGGAAAGAATAGACAAAATACAAGAATATTTAAAACTATATAATTTTGATTCGTTAACTGAGGTTCAAGAAAAGGTATTAGATAGCGCTAACAAAAATAGAAACTTAGTTGTTCAATCAGTTACAGGAAGTGGCAAAACACACGCCTTTTTGTTTTATATTCTTTCTATAATAGATAAAGATATTAAAGATTTACAGGTAGTTATATCATCTCCTACTAGAGAACTCGCAAGACAGATATATGAAATGGCAAAGCCACTTATGGAATATGAAGATGTTGATTGTAAATTATTTGTGGGTGGAGATGATATAGAAAAAGCTAAAAAGAAATTATCTAAAGGAAATCCTCAAATCGCTATCGGTACTCCTGGTAGATTAAATCAGCTTTCAATAGATGAAGGTTTATTAAACATCTATAAAGCTAATTTATTTATACTAGATGAAGCTGATATGACTATGGATAGTGGTTTCTTGCCTCTTGTTGATAAGATGTTTGATAAAGCTAAAGAGAGCGCAAGGTTTCAAGTATATAGCGCAACTATCCCAGTTCAATTAGAACCATTCTTAAAAAAATATTTATCTAATCCTACATTTATTGAGATTAACAAGAAAGATCTAACACCTCTTAATATTACTCATTATTTTATTAAGACAAAATTCAGAGATAAAAATGTTTTAACTAAAGAATTGATGAAATGTATCAACCCATTCTTATGTATCATTTACTGTAATACTAAAGAACAGGTATTATCTTTATATAACTATCTTAAATCAGATAAAAGAGTCACTCTTATGTATGGCGATATGGAGCCAACAAAGAGAAGAAGGATAATGAAAGATATAAGAGATTTAAAATACACTTATATTGTATCAACTGATCTAACTGCGAGAGGATTAGATATATCTGGTGTATCTCATATAATAAATTTTGAACTTCCAAATGATGTAGAATTCTATGTTCATAGAAGCGGTAGAACAGGTAGAATGTTTAGTGATGGTTTATCTATATCATTCTATGATTTAGATGATGATTCATATCTAGATAAATTAGAAGCTAAGGGACTCAAAACTGAATATGTAGAAATGAAAGATGGTGCTTTAATTGAATCAAAGATAAGAAACGCTAGAAGCAGAAAAGATTTCTACAAATCAAAAATAAACCAGGAAGCAGAACAATCTTTAAGACAAAAAAGAACAATCTCTAAAAAGGTTAAACCTAATTATAAAAAGAACTTCAACAAGAAAGTTAGAGAAGAAAGAAAGAAATTAATATTAAAGAAGTTAAAGAGTAAATAATGAACCATATAGTACTATTTGAACCAGAAATACCGCAAAATACCGGTAATATAATGAGAACTGCGAGCGCAACTAATTCTACGCTTCATTTAATTAGACCTTTCGGTTTCTCTTTAGATGATAAAGAAATCAAAAGATCAAGTGTAAACTACACCCATAATTTTGAATTCTATATCTATGATTCTTTTGATGAATTCATGGAAAAGAATCAGGATGGAGAATACTATTTCTTAACTAGATACGGACTCAAAACACATAGTGATTTTGATTATAGTGACACTAATAAAAACTATTATTTTATATTAGGAAAAGAATCTACAGGAATCCCTTTAGATATTCTTAAAAAACATATAGATACTTGTATTAGAGTACCGATGATGGAAAACGTTAGAGCATTAAATGTATCTAATACATGCGCTATCATCATCTATGAAGCTTTAAGACAACAAGGATATCCTAATCTATCTATATATGAACCTGAATCATTAAAGGGTAAAGAACATATATTAAAAGATTTAAAATAGACGGTGAGTCTATGAAAAAGATTAAAATTAGAGCTGGTAGAGAGATGACTGTCAATGAATTATTAATTGAAAATAATATTTCATCTAAAATTATCAAATCTTTAAAAGCTAAAGGTAACATATTAAAAGATAACAAAATAATCTTCCTAAAAGAAACTTTAAAGGAAGGTGACTTTGTCACACTTATTTTTCCAGATGAAAAATCAGATATGAAGCCAGTTAAGATGGATATAAATATTGTATATAAAGATGATAATATCCTAATTATTGATAAAGCGTATGGCTTATCCGTAATGTCTACACTCAATCTAAATGAAGATACTCTTTTAAATGGTATTCAAGCCTATTTACTTGAAAATGGATTAGATTCAAAAATACATATCATAAATAGACTAGATAGAAACACTACAGGTTTAATGGTTGTGGCGCTAAATAGGTTTAGCGCATCAATGTTATCACTATCTTTAAAAGAAGATTTAAAGAGAAGATATTATGCGATAGTTAAAGGAAGATTAAACAAAAAGGAAGGAACAATTTATAATAGAATCGCAAAAGAATCTAATATGACAGTTAGAAGATGTGTTAGAAATGATGGTAAAGAAGCGATAACTAAATATAAAGTAGTTCAAGAATTTGATAATTATTCTTTATTAGATATTGAACTTTTAACTGGTAGAACTCACCAGATTAGAGTAACATTTAGTGAAATTGGTCACCCTCTATATGGAGATGAAATGTATGATAAAGATTATGTTGATGGAGAATTAATGATGTTGCATTCGCATTATATAGAATTCATCAATCCATCAACTAAAGAACTACAAGTTATAGATATAGGACTATCTAAATTACAAAAAGAATTTATTGAATCTTTATCAAAATAGA
>AUXO015596963.1_pt1 | contig 13190 bp, 18 predicted proteins | sample 768731 | NCBI WGS metagenome assembly AUXO01 (sample SAMN02715735, study PRJNA202380) | gut metagenome | biome: sheep rumen | host: Ovis aries | place: New Zealand: Palmerston North
CCCCGGCTCTGGCTCTCAAAAGACGGGTTGCCCCGGCTCTCGCTCGTCTTACTAATTATAGCAGAAGATAGTAGTTATCACAAGATTTTTGTTGGAATGGCAGCCTATCAAAGGCTATCATTCTTTGGATCTGATATACTGATATACCGCGCGAAGCCCAACAAGAGCATAAACCTTTCTATAATCAACGCAGGAGGGCATCTCATCGCAGGTGAGATCTTCCTCTAAAATTTCCTCATACGCTTTCATCAACTCTGCTGCTTCAGCAAACTCGGATGGTCCGGGAACTGGCTCGTCATAACAATCGCACTCATCTTCCAAGCCAAGCTTTGCGATCAGGTTCGAGAAGAAGTCCGCAGTTGAATAACACCCGGAAAGCACTTCCTGCTTTCGCTCGTCAAGTGCTCCATTCAGATATTCGTGTTCCAGCTGATCCGCAATTTCGCGGGCAACATCATACGCTCCACTGAGCGCTTTATACAAAGTGTTTTCTTCGTCCATTAAGTCTTTTCCCTCCGGAAATAAAAAAGGCGTGCAGCAGAGCCACACGCCGAAAAACGCTGAACTCCATTTGCTGCTACGCAATCTTTGGCACCTTTAGGGAAACACAAAGTAGGAGAAGCGTTTTTGCCGAAAGACAAAAACGTGTTTCTCCCAAAGATACCTAATCCGATTGCGTAGCAATTACAATATACCATTTCCTGCACAGTTATTCAAGATGAACGGAGGCGAAACTATCGCTACCACAAGAATTATTCCCATGCATCTCAATAAGGGAAAGACACTTGCCCAGTGTCTACATGACCGCACGGCCTATGCAACAAATCCAGAGAAAACAAACGATCAAGAACTGATAACCTCGTTCGAGTGCGATCCCAAAATAGCTGACAGTGAGTTTCTGTTGTCAAAAAAGCACTACGAAATACTTACCGGGCGAAAGCAGAAAAACGATGTCATTGCATACCAGGTTCGGCAATCCTTCAAGCCTGGGGAGGTCACGCCGGAGGAGGCCAATCGCGTTGGTTATGAATTTGCAGCTCGGTTTTTGAAAGACAATTATGCCTTCATCGTTTGTACTCATATAGATAAAGCTCACATTCACAACCACATTATTTGGAACTCCACGTCCCTCGATCACAAACGGAAATTCCGAGACTTTTTCCGCTCGGCCAGAGCTGTCCGGAAGCTGAGCGATTTGATATGCACAGAACACAATCTCTCTGTTATTGAGAAACCTTTTGGCAAAGGAAAGGCCTATAATATTTGGCTGGGAAAAGAGTATAATCTGTCACATCGAGAGCAGATTCGAATGGCTATTAATGAAGCTCTTGCCAAACAGCCTCAGTCCTTTGAAGAGCTGCTTTCCCTTCTCTCTGCTGTAGGATGTGAGATCAAGCCGAGGAAAAACCCTTCGATTCGGATCAGTAAGGATCATCGCTTCGCTCGTTTCGATACGCTCGGCCCCGGTTATTCTGCCGAAGAATTGCGGGCAAGTATCGCCGAAACAAAAAAAGCGCCGCAGCGAAAAACGCAGCGGCCGGAACAGCAGAAACCAATCAATCTGCTCGTCGATATTCAAGCTCGAATGCAGCAAGGCAAGGGTCCCGGATACGAGAGCTGGGCAAAAGGTTTTAATCTGAAACAGATGGCGCAGACGGTATTGTATTTGCAGGAGCACGGGCTCCTTGACTATGACGATCTGGCAGAAAAGGCAAACAGTTCCTCCGACGTTTTCAACGCGCTCTCGGAACAGATCAAAGCAGCGGAAAAACGAATGGCCGATCTGTCTGTTCTCCGCTCACACATCATCAACTACGCAAAAACACGAGAGGTTTATGTTGGGTATCGCAAAGCTGGTTATTCAAAGAAGTATCTTGCGGAACACGAGTCAGACATTCTGCTTCACAAGGCTGCGAAGAAATACTTTGACGATAGCGGGATTCAAAAGCTACCCTCTGTGAAGTCGATCAATGAGGAATACGCAGACTTGCTTTCGAAGAAAAAAGCGGCCTATTCGGAATACCGAAAGGCCAGAGAAACCATGCGCGAGCTCCTCGTCGTAAAAGCCAATGTTGATCGGATTTTGGGCATAGAGAAAGACAATGCTGAGCAAAAAAATAAACTTGCCGAGACTCGTACTTAACCAAAAGCGTTTCGCAGAAACGCGCAGCCATTGGAGATTTTCCAATGTTCCGGGGGATTGGGGGAACTCCACCAACAAGTAAAAACCGCTCAGATCGACTTCGTCGATTTGAGCGGTTTTTGCAAAGTGTGGCCACACTTGCCCTGCTTGCCAAATATGTCGAATTACCACCTTATGAATACTTCAATCTCATAGTGGAATCCTTCAAGTCTTGCCGATGATACGAATACGCTTTTGAATCCTTCGTTTATAAGCCGGGGCTTTATCTTTTTTGATATCTCGTTAACAATGGCCTTTTCGGTCTTCTTGTCATTTACTTTCCACACCCACGGAGATTGGTATTTTTCTCTGTACTTAAGAGATGATTTCCCTTGCTCTGTTGCAACTGCATAAGCAGATTGCTTAATTCCCTGCAGAAGATCTTCTACCTCTTTATCTATTATAGTTTGAATTCTCTGGGCTTCTTTCTCCTTTTGCTCTGCTTCTTTGCGTTTAAGTTCTTCTTTGGAAGTTATGCTGTTTCTCAAGCTTTCAGCAAAGCTTTTTTCACTCATCGCATTTTCTCCTCCAACAGTTAATAGTCTTGGCTTACCATGAAACTGTCACTTCAACGAAATAGTTTCCTTGGAACTTTTTAACTTCCTTATACCCCCAAAAGTGTTTTTCTTTAATCACTTTATACTCTTTCTCAACGGAGCAAGAGGGCGTTAATCCATCTCGGCTAAGGAAGTGGGCCAATGTTTTTGCCATAGAGTTAGCATCTGCTTCGCTTCTATAAAGATCAGGTATTGTGCAGTTATCCGCGTCAACATAGTCACGTACAGTTCTACATTTTACTGATCGGTTCCCCAATGCTGCCGCTTTTTCACATAATTGGCGTACACGCTTGTAGTTGTACTGGACTTTATCATTGAATTTGCGACGTTCCTCAGCCATTTTTTCTTCTTCAATCTGCGCACTTGTTTTTGTTTTAGCCCTCAACTCATCAGCAAATGACCCCAACTTTAGTCCCTCCCATTTTGCAAAAATCATATAGCCCTACAGCGTCCAAATCTTTATAAGCAATTCTAGATCGGGGTTGCGTTAATGCTTCTACAGCAAATCTCCTTCATGATCATAATCCGATATCATAAGCTTATGCCCATAGCATTATTTCAACTAAATGAAGCCTATTATTGGATATATCAGCGTCATCATAAGATCTGCCGGAGAGAGTTTCTCCAGATTATTTACTGAAAAACAGGTGGCCGTCGCCCTCGAACAATAAAGATCAAGAGTATCTCTGTCATCATACATATAGCAGTAGGCCAGTAGTTTCTTTTCTTCGTTTGTGACATCAAAAAAGTTGATTCGCAGTCCTTCTATCTGCGCCAGAATATGCTCATTTACGGTAGATTCATATAGCCCTGCATATGTAATGGCACCAGCAACATCATCAAAAGCGTTGTAGACAACTCTCTTGATTCCAGGGATGAGTGTTTGCTCTCTATCAAATCGGCAAAAGTATTTATTTGTCTTTCCTTCGAAGGTAAAGGTAATATCGACTTGTTCTTTATTTTGTTTTGGAGATATAACTACTCTGCATATTTCTCTGCATACCTCTTGATTATCTGAATAAATCATCCAGAATGGGATAACAACATCTTCATACTGTTTATAGGCATGAAAACGCAAGGTGTTATCTTCTGTCATTTTTACCACCTTCAAAATAATAGTCTTTCAATTCGTCTCACAATACCGAACTAAATCTCTATAGTTTTCCAAATCATATATAAGATTCTCAAGCTTCCTCTTCACAAACGAGAGATCTCGATATCTCATAAACGCATTATAAAAAGAAACTATGCTTCCCATAACTTCCGCCGGCGTTAGGTCGTTGGGCCACGAGTCATAATCTTGGTATTCGTAGGATTTAACTAACTCTTCGTAAAAAGAATTAATATTCTCTCCATCATTATCTATTGGTTTTATCTCCATCCCCTGATAAATGGATTCGGCCAAATAGTTCCAAATTATGCCCTCCAATTGGGACGGAATGTAGTTCCCAAGACAATATGCGCAAAAGAAATCATTTTGGGTTGCATCCGGATCTCGATTCGGTGTGTTAAGATCAAGAATTGTTTTCAGCATGCTTCTTTTTTGCTGACCGATATCGCGGATTCTTGGTAACGCATTTCTTGGAAAATACAAAAACATATCCGCGATATCCCAACTGTTAGGTGTTCTGTAATCTTCCCCAAGATCATTTTTTAAATAATCTGCGGTTAGTTCAATTTCCAGCTCTCGTAACGCCGGAATATCCTTCATGTTACGCACGCTTTGTATCGTAAACAACTCGACTTTCAGCGAATGATTCCATACTTTGGCTTCATTATCATACTCTATATTGTCAAAAGCAAACATTAACCGAGGCTCCCTTGAGCTGTCATGTGGAGCAAATGAAAGGTAATATGCTGCCTTCTTACTGTCAAGATGTGCCGGAAGGTGAAAATGATTATCTTCGTCGCTTAACGCTTTCATAATTGAATCAAATGTGTTCATTCGAACGGCCCTCTATTCTGTCTCCATTCTTGAAAGGTCTCTGAATTTTGCCGGAACGCGATGATCACTTTGCACGATAGTGGTATTCTAAAAGCGGGATATTTTGGGCTGGTTTGAGTATTCGCCTTTGTACCTCAAAGTGTCTCTTGTGACACGTCCGCTCAGAATGCGGCAGGGCTCACAAGCGTTTATTCTTCTCGGCTCTTCACCTGGTTTTGTCTTTCCCTAGCGTTTTTTATTTTAAAAAGCTCTTTGAATGCGGTAAAGATTGTATAGCGCGGACTTTCATCCATTTCAAAACTCTTGAAAGCGTTTTGAATAGCTATAAGGGTCGCTTTTCGCTCTTCATCCATTACTCCATTCTCTATGGCGCAATCTCTGATTAGCAGTCCTTTTGCAGCATCTTTTTTTACTCCTGTTCCGAAAAGATAGCATGTCCCCAAGTCCCACATCGCATCTGGGTCCTTAGATTCAGCCAAAATCTTACAGCAATTAAAATATACCTTTTCTTGCTTACGTTTTCTTTTCCATGCATCCTTGGTAATTGTTTTTACTTCGAACTCCTCATAATGCTCGACAAATTCTTGAACAGCAGGCAAGTACCCGCGCTTAGCCGCTTCTTCAAGATAATGACCATATAAGAATTCCGAATGATCTTTTTGACCCCACCGTATTGCTATGCGATAATACGCCTTTGCAAAACCTTTAGATCTCGCAGCAGTATAATACGGCTCTGCTGCATCCCACGCCTTCTCAGGGTCTCCTGTCATTATTAGAGTCAACTCTTCCACATCCAGGCCACGTTCGAATATTTGGTCTGCTTTCACGAACCAGTCTGCCCAAGACTGGAGGTATGTATAGAAAAAATCCGTCCAATTCAATCCTTTTTCAGGATTGGAACGATAGCCTATGTAAGAGAGAAGCCTCTCTTTAGTTTTTGAGTATACTCTCATGTTAATCCTCTTTATGTCGTCTGTTTAATAATACATCAAGGGCGGATTTTTCTTTTGCTGTCAGAGCATTACAAATATTGCTTTGGGCTATGCCCATTCTCACTTTTCAAGTCATATGGTTGATCTCGTAATTCGTTTAATACACGAAGTAGTTCTAGTGGATTACTCAAACTTCGCTCACTTTTTCCAAGCATGACTTCTTTGAAGCGGTGGAACTCTGTTACTATAGTGCGTGCCAACCGAGCAAATAATTCATAGCTACATTCTCCAAGGCAATCATCATTTATCCTAGCAGGAAGGTCCGCTTCCACATTAACGCATCCGGACTCGTGTAAATAAATCTTAAAATAACGGCCCTCGGCACATAAAGCGCTGCATATCTCCATCACCTCAGCTCTTTTTAGCACCGGGACATTTCGAACCAAGCCAAAAATGCGGATCGCCACATCGTTGCCCTCGTCATCAGAAATAAAACGCACGACAATCTCCTGGCCGCTTTCCAAATTAAAGCTTGCATCTACAGAGGAGACTTCATTCTCTTCTGTGATCCGATAGTCAACATCATATAGATCAAAGGTTTCAGCAATTAGGTTCGTCGCTTTATAAATCATGGTGCCCTCCGTTTGCTAGTTTTAGAAAACCGCATAGAAATAGACAGAAGAAACATGCTGGTCGACAAGCTGTACCTCTATTAGTTGCCTTCTAGGATCCTGAACTCAGCCTCAATTGCCTTTATATACTTGCAGTATCCTTCCAACTGTTGTTTCAACTCTGCAACACTCTGCTCTTGATTATCAAGTATTGGTTTGCCATTTGGTTCTCCTAGCCCGGAGAATAATGCTGCAAAGCTTTCAACTTCAGAAATGTGCCCTCGCTGCCTCTCCAGTTCAATTTGAAGTTCTGCTATCTTCGATTTGCAGGACTCCATTTCTCGCCTTAGCAAGGCCCTAGTTTTTTCTTTGTTCTCTTTGTTAATTCGCTTACATTCTGCAAGATAGGTTTCTTTTTCCGCTGTATACTTTTTATTAGCAGAGCTATATGCAATATAGCAGCCAATTCCTCCATATAAGCCTGTTGCCCCCAGCAATCCGCAAAGCGCAACTAAATAACTTGAAATGGATACCCCGTTATTAGTTATTATGCTTCCAATTATGTCTCCAACTAAAGATATTACTAATAATGCGACGCAAAACTTGCATTTTTTCTTTCGTGAAAGGACCTTTTCTTCACTTGGCGCCGAAGGAAGCTTTTCTTGAACTGACAATACCTTCTCGTGAAGTGTTTGCATTTTTACCGTCTCTATTAGGAAAGACTATTTGCAAACTCAAGCTGGCTTGCAACGAAAGCTGATGTGAGTATTATCGGAACCCAGCCCTATTATTTCAACCTGGCTAGAATGATTATGAATTACTGAAGCTATTTTTGCTATTGTTGCTGCGTTTACTACTCTATTGGATGCGATTTGCCAGCACCGCCCCTCAGCATGCCCAAGATTTCGCAAAACACTTGCTTCCTCTTCAGTAAGATCATAGTATCCTAAACACCACTGATAATCCAAAACGGCAGAGGCAGATGTCTTGTTAATTATCGCTCTAAAAATGTCACTATATGAATCGTTGTAGTCTTCAAAATCTATCTTTGTATAATAATTCCCAACGAAAACGCCAATTTCTCCAACATAACGAGGACCGATTTTATTAATGGTTATTGAAAGGATGTTCACTAATTCTTCATCGATCATCTCGCGCTGGGTAATACTGCCTTTGTTCTTCTTCCCGAAAAGTGACAACATTTTTCAACTCCTTCTGTGCGTTTCAGCATTTGTTATCTAAATACAATAACCGCTATCCTGTAGTTTTTGTGCCATAGGATAGAATCGTATTTTACAGTCTTAGCTCATGGTTATAAACCGGAGTGATGCCAACCGGAAGTACAAGAACGATTCTGTACTTTCTTAGGCATCACTCCACATAGGGTCAGAGATAAATGCCTGTATGGATATTATTGTGTGAAGTTTTTTACAGGCTGTAACGCAGTGCTCTCACACAGCATCCCCATTCAGAGCATTCGCGTTTGTTATCTGCATTTTTTGCATCCTGCTTCATACAGATTTTCTTGACCTCAGGTTTCTTGTAGCTCATGAGTATTGCCTCCTTTCCTAAAACTATAGATAATCGCAGCGCGATTTACCTATTCAAGTTATTTCCTCCTTAAGGAGGTCCACCACTTTCTCAATATCCATGTGCTCTTTGTACAGTCTGTATCTCGCATGGGCGTGAGCACAGGCCACAAGATCAACACTTTCTGCATCTCCGTGATACTGCAATTGATCTGCAGGGCATATTTTACAGTAATATCTACTTTCACACCTCATACACTTATACGATGCTGACGCCGGAATCAGCTTAAACCTGGCATAGTCTTTCCAGATCTCTGAGAAGTGTTTTTCCAAGATGCTTTGCGCCTCACTTCTAAAGCTCGCGCACGGCATGGCCTCTCCTTTGTAGTTGATGAAAACATCGTTTACTCCCGGAGCGCAGATATAGAGTGGAACAAACTCTCCGGCATCAAATGCATCGCCCCATTCATTTGTAATTGAGGCGTAGTTTTCTCCCATCTCTCGATATATAGGGTCCGCTGATTCAAGCCTTATCATCGTTTCAGGAGAAACCATATAGCTTACGGGGTAGTCTTCTTTATCAAGTGTCGGAGACAGTGCGAATGAGAACCTATACTTTACCGAAAGATTTTCGCATATCTTGCACATCGCTTCATAGTCATCTATGTTTTGCTTAAATAGAGGCGTTTTGATGCCAAACTCAATATTTCTTTTTTTCAGCTCTTTCAGATTTTTGATTACCCTGTCAAACCCGTTCGAAACGCCGGTTACTGTTTTATATGTTTCATTTGATGCACCATATAAGGATACATCAACAAAAAACGGGGGATACTTCTCAAGCAGCCGAAAGAGCTCATCGTTAAGGGTATATGCGTTCGTAAACACACACACCATGAACCCTTTCTGCTTAGCATACATATATAGCTCTGGGAAGTCCTTCCTCAGCATGCATTCTCCGCCAGTGAATGTTACAAAAAGTGTACCGTTTTCAGATAGCTCATCCAGGATATATTTGATCTGCTCGGTGGTAAGTTCTTGAACTTCGTCTCTATGACGGCCAAGATAACAGTGGATACATCTGAAGTTGCATCTTGGAGTTATTTCAAAGGTTACCGAAAGAGGCACTCTATTTCTCTTCCAGAGTTCAACATTGTGCTCAGATAAGTTGATTAACTTCAACCTTTCATATGCAGTAGTACACTCCATGTCAAACCTCCTCTATGCAGTCGCCCTGAATCAGAATATCAATAAACGTATTAACATCATCGCTTACCATTTCAATAAAGTCTTGTGTTTTTTCATCGGAAAGTAGGCTTAGAAACTTATCAATGACTTGCTGCCTTGAGTTACCGTATTCGATACAATTCCATATAGCTAAGCCCATATCATCTATTTCAAGAAGGCTCTCTTTATTGTTGTTGTATCCTTTTGTAATATCGACCAAAAAAACAGCCGGAGGAACTTGTCTAACAACGATGTTGTCGTTCTTTTTCATTATCTATACCCCCTTCATAATAGTGCAATTGCCTTTCTACTTCCTTTAGAAAGACCTTATCCGCCATTTATTATCTTTTGCTCCTGCGAAATTTTCGCTAGTAAGTCCTTTTCGCGCTGACTGATATTTTCAAGCTCTCTTGACAATTGATTCATCAATGCACTCTGGTTTGCAATAAGTGCTTCGGCCCCGCTTACGCCAAGAGCAGAAAACATCGCAGCTCCTTCATGGACGCTTCTCTGGTTGTTGCGAACGTTCTCGATCATATGAGTAATACTTGCTTCTTTGACCTTACATTCCTCATATTGCTGACGGAATTCTGCTATTTTCTGTTCTGCGTTTTCTATCCGTTTTCTTTTTCGTTCCTCTTTACGCGCTGCAATAAATCCAGTTTTGTTTGATCCTGGGGTCCTAGGTGTATTCGGCAATAGCGCAAAAATACAGTTTGAAATAATTGTCAACCATATTAGTCCATCAGAAATATATGGGCAATATCGGCAAGTGGGACTGATTTCAGCGCACAAACTTCCCGCATTCGCACCGCTTCCGGTTCCGCAATTACAGAGGCATTCATAGGAAAGAACGTCCAGACATGTACACGGTAATAAGCATACTGCGAAATCTCCGCAACTATAAAGCTTTATCGTTCCATTCGTCGGTTTTATTACTTCTGAGATCCTTTTTTCGGCTTTTTGGGCGGCTGTCAAGCTTGTCCACTTTATACATTCTTCTTTTGCCGATTCAAGCTCTACAGTCTTTTTCTCTATAGCTTCTTCTTGGAGCGTATTAGTTGCAAGAGAAAGAGTTTCAATCTTTTTATTGTATGCCTTTTCTATCTCGTCGCAAGCTGAAGTTTCTTTAATGCCCAAAACATCATGACAATGCATTCGTCATGAACCCGCCTTTCTAGTGCTATCCTGCGATAGCCAATTCTTTTTGCAACGCCACAATTCTTTTTTTAAATACGCCTTCTTGAACAACTAACGAATCCAATTGATTGTGGAGTTCTTGGAGTTTCGCTTTCTTATTTTTTTTAAGCTCATCATTTCCTTTTGTACCTAACATAGAAAGCATGTCGCTATATCGATCCACTTCTTCTCCTTGATCCTGTTCGGCACTGATTTGATCCTGTATAGCCTTAATATGCGAACGGCATTCGTTAAGCTGACTCATCAGATCAGAATACTCCTTTTGTGCTTTCTCTCTTGCTTGCATTTCGTCACGTTGATGCTTCTCAGAAATTGAGTGGCGAATTGCAGCATAAGCTATTGGGGCTCCACCAACGATGATCGCGAACAAAGGAAACAATTCAAATGACATTCCACCGCTAAACATTACACCAATCCAGAAAATTGATGCAAATCCCAATGCTATTCTAATCCACAGCGAAATCGATTGACGATAATATGCATGGCAGAGATACACCACATGTAAAAGGGCCACTATTAGGCAATCCATAAGTCGCCACCCTTCCAGAACAATAATCATTTTTTCAGTGCATAATACAAGACCGCAAATAATTGAACTCGTATATTGTTATATTGATTCAATCCGACGTTGATTGCTTGCGATGGCAGCCTTTATCTCAACGGCTTGTTCTTCGCAGGATTTGATTTGAGATTGCAATACTTGGATCTGTTCTTTTTGATTTTCTGAAAGGACTTGATTTTCTGTCACGCCCATTTCCGAGAACAAATTACTAAATGCCGCGTTATCTGTACCAGCCTTCTCAATTGTCTCAATTTGCTTTTGTAGAGATGCAATTCTTGATTCACAGCCAACAAGCTGTTGTTGAAGCACTCTATTCTCTTCAAGTATGTTTTCTATTTTTGATTGGCGGGAAGCGATTTTTATTGATTCCCTCTCAATCTTTCTTTGCTTTGCTCTATCTGATATTCCAGGCAATAAACCACTAGCGATTGAAATTACTGCGCCCAACCAAATAAGAGAATCACAGATAATAGGGACAGCTTGGCTTCCAACCGTACTGATACAGAATGTAGAAGTTCCTGTGTTTCCGCAATAGCAGCAGGCATCCAGACAGGTACACGGACCTATACATATTCCGGAGGAGTACAGCTTTACCTGACCAGACTTGTGTCTACTCGTTTTCTCCATTCGCTCCTCTATTTTTTCTGTGTTAGGTTTTTTCCTCCACTCAATGCATTCCTCATAGGCAGACTTTATTTCCTTCAGTCTATATGAATAAGCATCTGCGGGCATCTTTCCCACGGAGTTATTCAATTGAGTTGTCTTGCTGTGATAGGCAAACGCGATTTCTTCCTCAGTTGCCGCTTCCTGTATACCTAGTACATCATGGCAATGCATTGGCTGTTGTCCTTCTTTCTTTGTGCTATGATTCTCATTTGCTTTCCGATAACCCAGCATCGAGCATCTGCATTGGTAGCCCCATTGTAACTATATTGCGTATAATCATGGTCTGGTCAGTACACGGAAGAAGATCACACAGCATCTCCGCTTCTGATAAATGCTGAATTAGTAATTGCCTCAATTTCTCCTTTGTGACCTCTTCGTTCTCGCTCAAAAGGATCGCATTAAAGTTGTTTTCTTTCCTGTCCTCCTCCAAGTCTTGGAGCATGTCGAACCAGTATACCCAAGCTGCTACATGTCGCGATAATTGTCCTCTAATCTCAGCAAATTCGTCTTTCTCCGGCGCACAAATAAAGACTTGATACAGTATTCCTGGGAACCACTGTTCGAGATTGTCCAAATCTATGCATCTTTCAGCTTCGAGATTAACTAACTGTGACATAGCCTGAGAAACTTTACCCTCAATCAATGGGTAATCTTTTTTTGCTTTTTGATACCCCTTTTCGATTGCTCGAAGGATAAATCTTCTGCTTTTTTTCCCATCGTAGACATCATCTTTAAGTTTGTAGTATTGAAGGATGATGCTCACAGCAGCAATGTAACGAAGCTTCTCTCCACCGCAGCATTTCCGACAATGGCGTAGCAGTTTATGTCTGCAGTGATGATTCTCATCCGGGATTTCTGCCTCTGAAAGGAGCACGCAAAAGACCATATCATAAGACAACATCATCCGCGCTGCCTGAGAGTAGCATCCAATTTGTCTACAAAGCGCACAATATGCTTGTTTATATTTCTTCCAGTGGCGGACAAGTAATTCGTCCTCACAAATTTTAACATATCCAAACATCTATTTCACCGAGCTATCGAATTTTAGTTTTCTCTCAAATCGACGATGAGCATTGATAAGTCGTCGGTTGAGCCATTTGCTCTAGCAAACTCCATTGCCTGACTTATGTATGTATCTATTCCCTGGATGTTCCTCACAGATACTTCCAACATATCCTTAGCGATATAATCATGTACACCATCTGTGGTAAACAAGAGCAATTCTGCCGAACTAACCATTTCGGTGACATCTTTTATCACTAACTGATCTGCTGAACTCGGGTCGCCATTTCCAAGACAACTTGAGATTTCGGAAGCACGTCCACTGTTTTGAATGACTTCATCGCTAAATGCTCTCTGACGCATTTCGCTTGCCCATGAATGATCTGTGGTAATCTGTTTGAGCCGTGGCCGCAAATAGGTATAAATGCGGCTGTTTCCCACATGAATCAGATACCATTTTTCATCCATATAACACAATCCGGACAGCGTTGTTGCCATGCGGAACAGGCGATGATCTGTTTTTGATTTCTCAATAATACGCAGGTTAATTGAGTTAATAATCTCCCTTAGCGTATCAATCCGATCATCGTTTGGAATACTGACAGGCAACTGAATAGACGCAAATCCCTCAACCGCCACATGTGCAGCAATATTGCCTGCGTTGTTTCCTCCTACGCCGTCAGCAATGGCGATGGAAAAGGGGGCTGAGCATGCCGGAGTATCCAGAAAATACTGCCCCCCGGCGAGGATCGTGTCGCCTACCAGGACACGATCCTCAAT
>AUXO010070422.1_pt1 | contig 13189 bp, 17 predicted proteins | sample 768731 | NCBI WGS metagenome assembly AUXO01 (sample SAMN02715735, study PRJNA202380) | gut metagenome | biome: sheep rumen | host: Ovis aries | place: New Zealand: Palmerston North
TTCGTCTTCGCTCTTCGTGTCCAGCGCAACTCTCGCAAGATTTATTGTGTTAACTTTTACCGAACCGACTTTGAGTGCCGACCCGCCGATGGAGTTGAAATACCCCAGATCTTCTAGAGATCCCTTGAGTCTGCAACAGTTACTGAGTGAGTTAACACTGCTATCTACGAAGAGGTTCGAATCTGACCACTTCATATTATGGGTTACTGCCCATCTGGCGAAATCATCATCTGCAAATTTTCTATCCTGTCTAAGGAGAGAGATTGTACTTACGGGGAAGGTAAACATATTCGTACTTCGAATATTGGACATGACTTCCATATACCACTTCTGGAATTCAATAATCTCTTCTTCGTAGTCAATCATAAGACTTCCATCGGGAAACTCACTTGCTCCAAACAATGCTTCAAAATACTTGTGGTCGAAAACGGATGTATTTGTAAATGCCGATTGAGATCCATCTCTGACATAGGGTTGATTAACAGCATAGATAAATCGTTGGAAATTCTGGGTTGCATAATATTTTTCGTTTCCAGAACTTCCGATCCCAAGATAGTCATTCTCTACATCCTTCTTCCAGAAGTAAAACATATAAGGAATGATGTTGGGTAAACCTACCGCACCGCTAGTTCTATTACAGGCAAAGCTTACAAATTCCTTTACAAAATCAACAAAGGTTGTAAGATGTTTCGCAGGCTGTGCGTTTTGTCCATCAATAAAATACAATCCCTTTTCTGCAAGGTCTTTAAGGTCATACGCAAAACAGTAACTTCTGAATGTCGATGACGGAGCATCATGCATATACAGGTCACCAATCCACTCCATTCTGAGCCAATCGTTGGCAACCTTAAAACCAAACTTCTTGTTTACTTCATAATAAATCTTATTAAAGGCCAGTAATTTGGAATGCGGTTTAGGCATTTCCCTTTCAAGTGTCACGATATCTTTATGGGAAACATTTGAATTCCCATCGATACTTGAGTCCGCTACAGTGTCCTCATCTACGAAATTGTCAATGAAATCTGTGTAGCTTAACTGACCATCATCAAAACCATTAACCTTGGCTATTTCTGACCCGAATTCCGTCTGAAGTTTGTTGTACTGGGAGACGAAATTCTTCATCAGTTTAATGTCAATCTTCATATTCGTTCACCCACCTAACTGCTTCACCAAAGTCAAGGGTTGCACCTTCAACCTCTAACATGGGCAAACTCAGAAATCCTTTCTCTTCCATGAGATCCACATCGTCAACAACCTGGTACTCAATCTCTTTCTGATTAAGTTTTTTCTCTAAAATCACACACTTCGGGCAGTGTGTTGAATAAAGGGTAACCAAATCTCCTTCAATCCCCTTCCATATGGTTTTATTCTTCTGATTTAAAGGCTCCGATCTCCCGAACCTTCCTGTAAAATGTTTCTACTTCGTAATCGTCAAAAGTCACCGGTGCTAAAGTCACAACGTGACCGACCATCCCCATAACTCCCATCGTGCTTTTTCCATCAACACAGCGTCTTCCGCACAAGACATTTGTGTCAAAATCAAAGCTGTCGCAAATCGCACAGAGATGATTCACCTTGTCAATTGTCAAATCTAACTTTATCGTAATGTTCATTTCTTCTTTAAGGGTTTTCAAAGCCAGTTTATCATCCGTATTCCGCACCATACATCCGCATAAACTGGCTTAAAACTTACTCGATAATGTGTTTCCCGTTACTGTTACGTTTAACTCTTCTTCCCGCTGCCTTCAGAGAGTTAAGCAGTTCGTAATACTCTTTAATCCTGCCCTTCTCATAGTAGCTGTCCAATGTTTCTGCTTTTGCTTTCGGGTCAAACAACCCAAACAAATCGTTTAAAAAATCGTTATCCATCGTTATCTTCTTGTTATCCATTGAAACTCAAATAACAATCTCTGATGTAGTCAACCGCTTCGTAAACTGTCGAGAACACTTGACAATCCGAAGCTACGCAAGGATCGACATCAACCCCAAAGCCGATACATGGTATATTGTGGTCTAAAGCATACTGGATTTCCTGTGCCGTCTGGCAATCGATATCTTTAAGGTCTGTCAGCAGGATATTGCTCTGCCGGATGTGATATCGGATACAATCTTTTAACTTCTTACTGGTTGCTTCGATTCCAGGGGCAATGATATGTATGCTTTTACTCTGCCAATCGGCAGTTTGCTTAAGGATTTCTTCTATACGGGCTAACCACTCTGGATCTCTGCCCGTAACAAAAACCTTAAACATTGTTCTCTCCGTGCTTTAAGTCCGTACTGGAATTTAATTCCATGATTGTCATTAAGCTGTAGTTCGCCAAATCCTTCAGTGTGTCGATGATCGGCTCATCGTTTACTTCCAGATTAGGGTTGAGAGCCAGATTCACAAGGCGGTTATACTTGTCTGAAATCCTTGTCACGGCAGAAATAATGCCCAGCTTGCGGTAAGTTTCGCCAAAGCTGTCCCCATAAGCAGTATTTTTCTCCCGATAAAGGCGGTTCAGTTCATCACACATTTCCTTGTGGATATCACTCTTTGCCATCGAGTTACTTCCGTAGTTGACAATGGTGTTACCATTAATCGTGTTTGTGTTGCAACACATACTTCTTTAATTCTCCTTCGTACTTGTCCGTCTGATCATAGCCACATCCAAACATTTCTGGGCAGTGACCTCTGTAAACACATTCCTTCACCATACAGGACGCAAGTTCCGGCTCAATCTTAGCAATCTCATCAACTACCATTTGCCATGCTTTTCGTGTCTCCGCACTGGCACAAGAGCATAACCTTTTCCGGCTAATGTTGATTAAAGCCTGTGCATCCGCTACCATCATGTAATTTACAAGATTGTTTTGCGGGAGATTGTTGCGATCAATACCTGTCCTGTCTGTCCTCTGTGTTGAAACGAAATGCTCTACTCCGATTTTGTGACGGACTAAATGCATAACTACGAAATACGGGATACCTTCAAAGCGGATACGGAAAGTAAGGAGCCTTATAGGTGAATGTTCTGCTTTTAAGATTTTCAGCTTCCACTCACTGTCGGGATACTTCCCGTGATGCTTGCCGATGGTTGTCATCGTAGCATCTTTCACCGCTTGCCAGTTGTCTTCATATTCAACTGTCACTTTCATATTCGTTTTTTACTCCTTTGTTTCTCTTAAAATTTCATTTTTTTAGAAATTTCTTTTTCTGATGATGAATTCAAAATCCCACCATCGGATATACCAGACATCCCTACACTCATAAATTCTAGGGATAAGGCTGTGTAAAAAATGTTTCATCATTTTGCTCCTGTCTTGCTGCTTATCTTCCGGTGCTTCTCACCTTTATGGATAAGATGAAATCCTGTTGCCCACAGTTCCTTCTGTTTTTCGTCCTTTACGGGCTTACCTTCTTCTGTAAAAACAACCTTCGGCTTTCTGATCCACCCTGTGCACTTAATGACATCTCCCTCAACCAGATTTGCCTTGCCGTAAATCTGTTTCTGGATTTTAAAATCGTAGTACCCGCCATTTTTGAGGGAATACGCATTTATTCTGGGTGTTTTTGTATCGTTGACATCACCGATAACGCAGATGTTAGAGCCGTAGGGATCTCTAATCCTGCACCGATTAAGGAACTGCTGTTCGTAGGAAGCTTTCTCTATAGGGGTAATATCCACGAACTCGATGGCTTCCAGTTCTCTTAAAAGCCCGTAGCAATCCACCATCATGTAGGTTTTTTCTGTCTGTTTCTTACTAAAGGCCTGTACAATCTCGTCTGTCAGCCCGTAATCCTTAACTTTATCCTTCTTAATGGAACGGATAAACCGCTTGTTTGTCTTATCATAAAGATGGTCGAACACTTCTAACACTGTTAACAGTTTTCGGATGTTGCCAAACTCAGAAAAGTAATCAATCTTGACTAGCGTTCCGATCATTGCTAATCCAAGATTAGAATGCTCTTTTGCGTACAGGATGAAATCTGTAAATGTTTCGGAGTCAGCGTTTCGAAGCTGATATAACTCTTCTGCTACCTGTGCACCAATGCCCTTAACACACGAAAGAGAAGGGATGATTTTTTTCTCACGTTTGTCCGGCTTGAAGTACCTGTTATCCTGTCGGAATTTATACTCACCCTCTTTAATCCCAAACGCTTCCAACATCTCACTGGCAAAATCCGCTACACGCTTCTTATCACCTTTATCAGAGTACGTTTGAAGCATGACAGTGTAGAACTCATACGGGTAATGCGCTTTGAGATATGCTCCGTAAACTGAGTCATAAGCATAAGACAGGGAATGTGATGCATTAAAGGCATAAGATGCAAAAGCTTCCATGATGCTCCATGTCTGCTCAAAACCTTCGTCTCTTCCGGTCTGCTTCTTCCAACCTTCGCCTAACCTCTGCTTTAACTCTGCCAGTTCTTTCTCTTTGAATTTCTTCTTAGAGATCTTTTTGATGATGTCATACGTTTCTGTCTGCTCAATACCAAGCCATCCAAGGTAGGTCATGATGTTTTCCTGGTACATGATGTAGTGGAATGAGTCTTCCAGAAGGTCATCGAGTTCCTTAACCCCCGTAGTGTAAGGTTTACGTTCAAGGAAGTTATTAAGCTGTGTCTTAAATCCAGGTCTTAACGCAGCTACAAGTGCCGTCAGTTCCTGTATGTTCCGTGGTTTGTACTGTCTACAACAACCCTTACCAAAATCCGACTCAAACTGGTTAACTCCGCAAGTGTAGCCCGTAGAGTAGATATTCCATGTCGGTTCATCTCCCTCGATGTACTTCGCCATCTCGTTGACTTTTGGTACGGGAATTCCAACCATCCGACAGATTTCGTTGATGATATTCCACACTTCAACCTTGAGGAGATCATTTTTAACAAATTTGTACTTCTCAGCAACCGCACCATCAATAACAGTAGTCAGCACTGACTTCTGGTTCTTACCAGTGCCGGAAACACATCTGATTAACCCTATCTCACGCTTAATATCCCCTTGATAAATCAGATATCCGCACGGAGCAGGAGATTTTGTGTTGATAATTTTCTGGTACTGCTTCGACTCATCGAGATACTTGTGGTACTTCGGGTTGATGTAATTGTAAATATTGATTTTCTCTTTATCTTCGGGAGTATCAGCGTGTTTAAGGTCTTTTTCGTACTGTTTCAGTTTTTCGGTAATGCCGTTCGCAATATTAAAATCCATGCCCTGTGACTTTGCGTACAGTTTGAATGCGCTGGAAGTCTGCAAGGGCTTGTAAGAAATCATCGGATACGAATGCCCCTCACTCCCGTAAGCTTCCGTCAGAACCTCATCCTGTGCCTGTGCAAAAGGTTCGACAGTACCAAGGTTCATGTCAATATCCGGCAGAGATCTCGTTTTGAGAATTCTCGTTTTGGAAATGAAGCGGTCTGGGTATAGCTTTACAGGTGAGATAAAGCGGTCAATTGAACTGAAACCTAACAGAGAATTAACGTAGTACGAAACTGCGCTTCCTCGTCCTGTCTGTGTTACTACCCCACCTTTAGCGATACCTTTAGAGATAATGCGGTTATCGATGAGGAAGTAATCTGTCATTTTCGTGGAAAAGATTGCGTCAAGTTCGTACTCTATTCCTTCTTCATATTCTGCCCATCTCGCAGGATCAATGTCCTTCTTTACCTCGTTCCACTTGTCATAGATGATTTTTCGAAGCAGCGCATCCTTATATTCCTGTGGCTTGTCTGGGAAACAGGAAGGAAGTTTGATATCTTTGTCGAACGTAATGTCATCGAAGGTGAGGATTATGTCGCAGTTATCCATACTCTCTTTGATTTCAGCGTCTGAGAGTACCCCTTGCTCCTGGAACCGCTGAACAATGATCTCGTCAGAAGGGTCATCCATGTACCAGCCTTCCTCGTCACTGTCATAGTCAATCCCTCTGCCTTTAATGTAATCATCTCTTCGGACGGCATCTTCTTCTCTGATATAGTGGCTGTCCAATCCACAGATAATCGGAATTCCATACTGGTAGTGCATTCGCAGGATATTCCGGTTTATCTCCTTCTGCTTGTCTGTATTGTGGTACTGTACTTCCAGATAAAAATTACCCTTAAAGTGATCATTTAACTTAAGGGTAATGTCTTCGATATCCTCATATGCCCAATACTTAACACAGGCCGTGGTCACCATTACGTTTTCGGGCTTAATTTTAAACAGGAGTTCCAGATCCACCCTTGGTTTTACATACCAACCACTGATATTTGCTTCTGAAAGGGCTTCGTTGATATCTCTTCTGCCTTCTTCATTTTTTGCCAGTAAGATGATGTGACAGTTAGAGCGGTCTTTATGCGAACGGACTTCCTCTTCGCCTTTGGCATTCGTGACAGTGTACTCATACTCTTTCTGCCTGTCTTTTACCCAGTAAGCTTCTGTGCCGAACACAAATTTCAGAGTCTTTTTCTGCTTTTCTTCCTCTGAGATATCACCCGCTTCGAACTGTCTCTGAATTTCTTCGTTATAGGCAGTAACTTTATCGTAATAATCGTAGTAGTTCGATTGAAACCCATGCTCAACTGTCGATATTACCTGTCTTCCCAGTTCCAGTTCACGTTCGATGTAGTGTTCTGGTGTTACCACGCAATCGGGAGTCATAATATTGCTGTAATGGGTATGTTTATGATAATTTTGCATCGCTTCGCTCCGTTAGGCATAATCTACTCCGTTACTCATCGTCTTCATCGGCAAAATCATCGGGATCAAGTTCTTTGTACTCGCAAAGTCCGTTCCTGTAATCGCAAAGCACATGGCATCGAAGGTAATTGTCTGTACAGGCTTCGAAGGTCTTGTCTTTGAGGATTTTTTCGATTAAATCCGTTGCCCACTCGATTGACTTGTGATAATCTTCTTCACTAAAGTCAATTTCGGTTACCTTCCCATCGTCAAGAAAGTGATTCCAGCAGATTTTGTCCGGCAGGACACCATATTCCGCTTTTAGCCCATCCGCATACAGGTACATCTGCTTTTTGTACCGATTAAACTGCTCTGCCTGTGCTTTGAGCGGAGTTCCGTCTTTCTTTAAGAAATGCGGAGAGGATTTGTGGTCTATGAGGTAGATTGTTCCGCTCTTTTTGTCCTTTAAAACCAAATCAATGAAACCTATAAAGGAATATTTACCGATTTTCCACTTAATCTTTTTCTCGACACCCAGGATTTCGTAGTTTTCATAATCAGACATATCGAAATCGGAAAAATACTCGCAAAGTGCCATGTATTTTTTGTCTTTACTGGCTTCTGAGATAGGGGAACTGATATGTAAATCAAACTCTTCAACACAGGCATTAAGTGCGCTGTCGGCATCCATATTCCCCTTAAAGAGTTGTTCCAGAAGGTAATGTGCAAAGCTGCCAATCTCAGCAGGAGCGTTCGAATCTCCCACAACCCCGCTCTTCTTCATCTGAAATGCGTATGGACACTCTTCGTACATCGAAAGTGTCGAGAATGACCATACTGTTTTGCTTAAATTAATTTATCTCACCCACCTTTCCATGTTAATCTGTGTAACCACTAATCTGCGTAGCCGTTAGCTTGCGTAGCCATTAATCAGTGTATCCGCATACTCCATAGCTTCTTCCTGCGTGTTCCAGAGGGTAAGAGTTACTCCCTTTTTCTTATCCCCGATGATCACACTCCAATGCTTCCCTGTTTTCGAAAAACGATTGTACTTTACTCTGACCACTTTCCCATAAAAATTCTTGCCCACAATAATCTCCTTACTCATTCAAAGGGAGTCCTTTCCACCGGATACTCGATTTCATCTGTATACACTGCCTTATCCCATCCGTACTGATGGTCGAATTCTTCGTAGTTTGTAAAGAACCTTCTGGATTTGATGTCATAGTACATTCCCATTGCGATATCCGTCTTACCCAGTATCCTGTCTTTCATCACAGTTAACACAACATCGTAGGCATGGAATTTATTATTAGCATCTTCCTTTTCTTTCTTCGTGACCCTTCTAAGCCCGATGGAACGCATTGCCAGATTGATGATGTTGGAAGAACCAGAGATATCGTACATTTCGATATCGGATTGCATATCCTGTGTTTTACGGGGATGGGCTACCAAAACTACCGCTACGTTAAACTTTGCAGCGAAGCGGATAAGATCGTTAATTAACTGCGTCTGAGCAGTATACTTGCTCTCCTCTGAACACTTGAGGTCGAGCATCATAAGGTTATCGATGACCAGAAGCTTAACTCCGTATTTTCTCACGCACTCTTCCATGGATTTCATCACGGACTCCACATCATTCGGTTCATCGTCCTTATACAGGAACAGTTTTTTTGAATAGAAGTCACGGATTTTTGCTTTTGCTTCGAAGGAAACCACGTTGTACTTCTGACCAGATGCCGACTCCTTTTCGACAAGATTTCGTCTTCCTGCCAGTATGAAGTTGAACCAGTTCGTAGACATTCGTTCCGGCATTTCTTTAGAGAACAGGAAAGCTGAACTGCCGCTGTCGATTGAGTGCGCTATAATCTGGTCTATTAGGCTCGTCTTGCCCGATCCAGGTCTGCCCGATAGAAGAGTAAGGGTTCCGTCAAAAATGCGGATTAATTCGCTGTCTAAGGGCTTAATGCCTGTCTGGATACCGCTCATGTCACTGATATCCAAATCATCTACTTCCGTAAAATCAACCACGGATGAAACAGGGATATCTTTTGCGTTCGTGATCATCGACATCACATACAGAGAACCGAATGCCTGTAAGACATCGTTCATATCCTTGATTTTTATCCGTCTGCCGTCCTCTTCTTTATATTGTGGATAATCAATGTACTTCGTTCGCCAAGTCCCCAAACGATAGATAACTTCTTTGCGGGCTTTAGTTCCAGGTTCGTCATTATCGAACGCTACAATGATGCTATTAAACTGGTTTAACCAATCCCAGTTCTCTTCAATCCAATGAAGGTTCTGACAACCAAGCGGAACAGAAACCACATTGTAAAATCCCGCTTCAATCGCAGAAGCTACATCTCCTTCGCCCTCGACTATCGCCAAGGGCTGAGATGTATTAATCCTGTTCATGTTAAAGAGAAGAGGTGTTGTATCGGCATCCTTCTGACACCATGTTTTGACTTCGCCTTTATGAATGGTTCTGGCTGGTCTGTATTTAACCATCGTCAACACATCGTTTTCATCGTAGTACTTGAAAACTGTATTTCCGTGACCATCGGATGTGATATTGAGGTATTCCAGAGTCTCTTCCGATATGCCCCGCCTGCTCCAATAGTCTTTGATATCTTCGACCGACCCATCTTCATCGTGAGGATACCTGTACTGGGCTTTTGTCTTCACTCCAACCTCGCCGAAGGAGTAGTCCATTCTGGCATAATCAAATACATTTTTACAGGCTTCAACGTATGTCATTCCGGTTTGCATCAGAGCGTCAACCAAATCCGCATTCGCTCCGCAACCAAAACAATGGAAGTTGTAGGTCTTGGGATTGTAGATAAAGCTTGGAGTGTCTTCCTTGTGGTAAGGGCAGCAAGCTTTCATGTTTTTGGGATCGTACTGCTCCAAATGCATGAGGTCTGCGATGATTGAAGCATTACGATTAGCTATTTTTTTCTTTGCTTCCTGTACCTGTGTGGAGTCTACAAGCATTTCTTATCTCCCTTTAATTAAACGGCAGTTCCTCATCCATTGTCTCTTCCGATACGTTTACGAAGTCATCCTCTTCTTTCTTAGCGTCATTGTGGACGATCTTTCCTGCACCAATCTCAAACTTGTAGATTGCGTAGTTGGTGTACATTGTTTTTTTCTCTTTGCTGTACTTATTAGTTACATCGCATTCCAGGATGTGAATTGTTTCACCACCACTGAGAGTTCTTGCCAGCTTCTGTGCTTCACCAAGAAACGCTACTCTGCCGTCCTGCCAAACCTTTTCGTACTTGCCGTCTTTCGTTTTTTTGCTGATAGTCATACTTGCTGAAACGTAGTTTCCATGATCCTCAACTGTCCATACTTTGCCATAAGAGCCATTTCCAAATCCCATAATTAATTCGCCTTTCTAAGAGCCAGTAATTTCTTCTTAAGTTTTTCAAGTACTTCCAGATCCTCGCAGAGGTTGTAATTGCCGTTCAGTTCTTCCGGCAGAGCCTTTGTGATGATATCTACAAGTTCTTCCTGCGTAAAACCTTTCTTCTTCTTTGTCAGATAAATCGTGTCGATATCCTTACGGATTTTCTCAACTGCCAGTACGCTTTCCGGTGCTTCTTCCCGTGTCCAGAGATTAAGTCCTGTTCCCCACATGGAAAGATTTTTTGCAAAACAGCGCATAATGGATTTATAGATATCATCCATCTTTGCTCCGTTAACAGTTTTCTCTCCGTACTTTGTTTCGTAGGTGTAGGGAGTTGATTTCATTGCCTTGTAAGATGCATCATATACGGGCAGGATCATCCGCTTCTCTACTCCGTTAATAGATACCCACGTTTCAACGTAAAGCCCTGTTTCAGTTTCCATATAGGGCTGCTCTACAACCTCTTTGGTTTCTTCTTCAATCGTCTCACCAGCTTCGTTCTGGTAAACTCTTTTTCTTGTTACCTCTACGGGATGCGTGACAAATCCGTAGGCAACATCCTCAAAGTTCTTCGCAATTTCTGAGTAAGTTACAGCCCACGGCAGATACGATAATGATGTTTTACCCGTATCTTTGATAACCGCACGATCTCTGGTGTCGATTTCATACAGTGTATTAAATACACTTAATCCTTCTTTACCCATAACACTCCTTTATAATCTTATCTGTGACTACATCTATGGACAGCCACAGTTTCCCATGGCTATAACGGCAACTTAAGGCACAGCCGATCTTACCTTTCTATATAAAATCGTATGTCTCACATACGATGCTCTATGGTCTTATTCTCTTTACAGAAAATATTTTCTCCGAAAAAAAATAGTTTACTTTTATGCCTAAAACACAGCGCAAAAGTAAACTATTCTATCTACTTATTCATCCTGCCGGATAGCATCTTCAAACATCTGTTGTGCCAAAAACAACTGCTTCCAGATTACGCTCACATCAATTTCTGCGAGATACTCAAAAGGTCTGTCGCAAACAAACCTCAGTTCCGCTCCGTCTTCGCTTACATCCCAGTAAGCTAACGTAAAACACGTTCTTCTTCCGTTATAATCTTCCCATTTTACAAGTTCCACATAGGGTTCCTGGATTTTTCCGTATGTATGAGTAGTACGGATTTCGAAATCCTTGTACTTCCAACTAAAATCAAAATCGGTCATTTATCTTCGTCTTCACACTCCTTGTCGGTTATCCCATCGTCTTCGTATCCTGCTCCGTACTCATAATCGTACCAACACTCCCAGATATCTCCATCCGGTGTAACCATTTTTGCATAATAGGGCTTATTACTTTCAAACTTAAACTTATGCCCCTTATAGGTGTACTCTACAGTGTCGTAATCGTAATAATCAATATCATTAGTAGGATATACGACTTCATTAATCCCATTATCCGTGGCTTCGTAAATCATCGGCAATCCTTGCTTATGGCAAATCACCCTGATATTACCATCGCCCATAATCCCGTGGTGTATGTTTTCAAGCCACGATCTTTCGCTATTGTCTTTCTTCTGCTTCAGCAGAGAAGCCCAGATCCGCAGACCGCTTGGGATGTTATCGGAAGACTCGCCGAAGGTCTCCTCGTCAGTTGCAAAAGCTGCAACATCTTCCTTATCCCTGCGTCTTTCGCCATTTAAATATACAAATGCACCATAATCGCTATATGCCATTATTTTATCTCCTCTTTAGATAACCTCATATCCGCAAAAACAGCAATGTCTAAATCTTGCGAGACCCTTATAAAATCTACGTTTTCAGTTTTTTAGATAAGTAATAAATTCATTCTTTATTTACTCCTTTTTCATCTTAGCAAATCAGATACTATCTTCATTTGCTCTTCTGTTGGATCTTCAAGCCATTCGACAAACTCCTCTTCCGGCATCTTTTTAATTTTGTCAAAATTAGTCATTATCTGTTTTAACCCAAACTCCCAAAACCACTCCGTCCGCTTCGCTTTCACCTGTGAAGTGTTCGGGCATAGCACTTGTTACTACAAGGTCTTCGTATTCTTTCGGGCAATAAGAGGCGGGAAAAGCACCCGCCCATTCGCAATTCATAATCAGATGGATCACCTGTTCATCTGGAACTAAAGATAAGATATCTTTTACTTTCATTTCTTCTTCCTTTCGCTTCGATGATTACGGGTGCATCATGTATGCAATCCCAACTATACGCATCATCCGGTGTAGTACATCCATCCCAATCACGCACTATGTCCGTCTTTAATGCATCCCTGTCAATCAGATCCCCATGATGTTTCGGGATTTTAACAAAAGGACAACCAGAAAGTCTTCCATGGTATTCAAAATCTCTGTCGATTTCACTATGAGTTATTTCGCAGCGCAGTGATGACAAATTAAAATAACAAGAGTTACAGTTTTTTGGCATTTTTAGCCCTTTAACAAATACACTCATCTTCTCGATTCCCTCTTGGGTTTAGTATCTTGCCCATGATGACATCATAAATAACACCACCGATTTCATCCCTGTCAAGTTCGTGAAAAGGATATTCACGGATGTGCTTCTCGACCATTTCACGGATTAAGGGACGGCTGTTAGCGCATTCTTCATCCAGGATCTTTACAGCCGGAGACTCCGTCCTGTCCCATACATCCTGTCTCCGAAAAATCTGCCATTTTATACTGTCATCACGAATAGCACTATCAACCTTTTCTCTCAGCGTCTTTTCGAAATCAATGCTATGTTCAGCCCATTCGATTTCGATCAGTTTAAAAATGTACTCTGCCGTGAAGTTTGCCAGAACACGCTCCATGTCAACTTCGTCCTTTATCTGAGAGCGGATTGCTCGTCTGATCTCATCTTCTACGATTTCAGAAAGCTTTACTGGTGAAATGTAATCAAAAGCGTCAATTGTTATATTCATCGCTTACCTCACTTCAAATCATCTGCCGAAAAAACAGAGGTTAAAGGCGGGGTCGTCTTAGGAGTTGTTGTGATTGAATTTCCCCATGTATAAGGGGCATTGATCTTTACGTTGTAACCATCCTGCCACACCTCGTTAAGCAGCGTTTCCAGTTCTTCTTTCGTGAACTCGATTTTTCCATCACTGTTTG
>AUXO012357462.1_pt1 | contig 13189 bp, 12 predicted proteins | sample 768731 | NCBI WGS metagenome assembly AUXO01 (sample SAMN02715735, study PRJNA202380) | gut metagenome | biome: sheep rumen | host: Ovis aries | place: New Zealand: Palmerston North
GATGATGGAAACAAAACGACAGCAATTTGGTGTATGGAGGCATTACATTATTTGACACTTAAAATTAAAGAATTATAGTATTATGACAAAGACAGAACAAATCATGAACGCATCTGATAATGCGTTCCTTCAAATATATCATCGTTTTCCTGTAGCCTTTGATCATGGGGATGGTGTATATCTTTATGATGTGGAAGGTAAGAAATATCTTGATTTTGGAGCAGGTATTGCTGTTATGGCTCTGGGTTATAATAATAAGCGCTACAATGATGCTCTAAAATCTCAGATAGATAAGTTGATTCACACTTCAAACTTATTTTATCACGAGTCTGGTGCAATGGCTGCTAAGAAACTTAGAGAAGCGTCTGGACTTGAGCATGTTTTTTTTACTAATAGTGGTACCGAGGCCGTAGAGGGCGCCTTGAAACTCGCTAAGAAATATGCAAATAAAAGTGGTAAGCATAATTATGAGATAATTGCCATGGAGCATAGTTTTCATGGCCGTTCTATAGGTGCTTTGAGCGTTACAGGTAAAGCTCAATATAGAGAACCCTTTGATCCGCTTCTTCCAAATATCAAGTTTGCGGAATATAATAATCTTGATAGCGTTAAAAAGCTTGTAAATGATAACACCGCCGCAATCATTATGGAAACAGTGCAGGGCGAGGGTGGTGTCTATCCTGCAACATTTGAATTTCTGAAAGGAGTAAGAGAATTATGTGATAAGCATAATGCTCTTGTTATTCTAGATGAAATCCAGTGTGGTATGGGTAGAACGGGATCAATGTTCGCGTATCAAAGATATGATATAAAGCCAGACATAATGCTATGCGCCAAGGCTCTTGGTTGTGGTGTACCTGTTGGCGCTTTTATTTGTAATGACAAGGCAGCATCAATGACATTCGGTGACCATGGCACTACATATGGTGGTAATCCTTTTGTGTGTGCGGCAGTAAGTGAAGTTTTCGATATTTTTCATGATGAGCATATAGTTGAACATGTGGTAGAGGTTGGACAATATCTTTGGGAACAGTTGGAAAGCCTGAAGGAAAAGTATAATTGCATTGTTGACCACCGCGGCGTAGGATTGATACAAGGATTAGAGTTTAAAGAAAATCCTTCCAAAATCGTAAAAAAAGCACTTGAAAGAGGCTTAGTATTAATAGCTGCTGGTAATAATACCGTGAGATTCATACCCCCCTTGCTTATTGAGAAAAAACACATAGATGATTTATTGTTTATTATCTCGACAATAATATAAGATTGGAATGTATCCTTTATTTGAACATTTGAAATTTTCCTTTTCAACAGTCAAAAGAGCATTAACCTCGAATGATGGGAAGGTCCTCCTTTCTAATTTTTCATGGTTAACAGCTCTTCAAATAGCAAGTTATATATTTCCTTTTATAACTTATCCGTACCTAGCACGAGTAATCGGTGTGGATGGTTTTGGAAAAATTGCATTTGCAGCAGCAATAGTGGCATGGATACAAACAATAGTTGATTGGGGTTTTGGTTATACAGGCACTCGAGAAGTTGCAAAAAATAGAGATGATGTAGCAAAACTATCATCTATTTTCTCAAATGTGCTTTGGGCAAGATTATTTTTAGCCTTAATTTGTTTTGTTTTATTGGTTGTTCTTACATTTTTTATACCATTATTAAAGCAAAATGCAGTGGTTATTTTTTATTCATTCTTATTAATTCCTGGTCACATTTTCTTTCCAGAATGGTTCTTTCAGGGAATTGAGAAAATGAAATATACTTCTATTTTTAATCTTGCTATTAAGTTCTTTTTTACAATTGCAATTTTTATTTTTATTATAAAACCTGAAGACTATGTTTTGCAACCACTACTGACATCGGCAGGCTTTTTGTTATCTGGACTAATATCATTCTTTGTTGTCTACTACAAGTGGGGTGTTAAGGTTAAAAGCCCTGATATCAAAGTGATTTTTGGGTATTTAAAAGATAGTTATGATGTTTTTTTGGGCAATCTATTTCCTTCTATGTATAATAACTTTACGGCTGTCTTTCTAGGCTCAATTGGCAATGCGTCAGCGACCGGTTTATATGATGGCGGAAATAAATTCGTGAATGTTATACAACAATTTATAGTAATACTTGGTAGAACTTTCTTTCCTTTCTTAAATAGGAGGAATGATAAACATACAATGTATGCGCATCTTAATTTAGGGATAGCTTTGGTTGCGTCAATTTCATTATTTTTACTTGCACCATTCTTTGTGCATACCTTTTTAAGCATAGAGTTTGAAGATTCAATAACTGTATTGAGAATTTTGTCTCCATCAATTTTTTTCTTGGCATTAGGTACAGTATATTGTGTCAATTATTTATATGTGATTGGAGAAGATAAGATTGCTACAACTATTACGATTATTACCTCCCTAATAGGATTAGCACTCGCCTATCCGATGATAAAATGGTTTAGTTTTATAGGAGCAGCAATAAATGTTCTGTTTACACGAGCAATCATGGGTGTGTGGCATATGATGGCTGCAAAAAAAATAATGAATAATAGAAATAAAAATAGTCAAAATGAATAGCATTAGGGTTGCATTTGTTGGGGATATAATGCTTTCTGGTAATCAAAAAGGAAGAGACATTGTTATATCTCATAATATAAAGAGAATATTTGATTTTTTTGATGCAAGAGTTGCAACTCTCGAAACGGCAATAGGCGAATATAAGGATATAGATGTAGTAAAGAATAAAAAAAGTGAAGTGTCTGTATGGTCAGATGAAAAGGATTTATGTAAGCTTTTAAAATTAAATGTCAATGTGGTATCTCTGGCTAATAATCATTCATGTGATTGCGGTATCAATGTAATGTTGCGTTCTAAACTCATATTGACAAATAATGGAATTACCCCTATTGGTGCAGGGACTAACTTGACAGAAGCGATGGAACCAGCCATCATAAGAAAAGAAAATGAGTCGTTGGCTATAATTGCGTGTTGCAAAGATTGCCCTGACGCATTAGGAACTCTTCCTTTCGCTTCTGATAATGAAGGCGGATTATATAGATTAGATGAGAATATTATTATACCTCACATAAAAAGACTAAAAAAGGAGTATACTTATGTCGCGGTAGTTGTCCACTGGGGTTTGGAGCATCAATGGCTACCCGAAATTGATGATGTGGAAATAGCTAATAAAATAATTGCCGCAGGAGCAGATGCAATAATAGGAGGACATCCACACCATATACAACCTATAGGATTGGTAAAGAAGGTTCCAATTTATTACAGTCTAGGAAATTTTTATTTCCCAGATTTTTGCTTAGACAAAATATCAAATACTTATTATCCGAGTGAGGAAGAATATTCGAAACTACCCGTTTTTGATTGGATGGCTCCAGATGTAAGAAATTTTGCAATGCTTTATTTCTGGAAGTATTATGGTAGGTTAGGAATTGTTGCGTTATTAGATTTTTCAAAGACTAAAATAAGAGCCCGAAAGGTTTATTCAATTTATAATAATGGTTTATTATCTAAATCTAGTGTTGGTTTTATTCATTCCTTAAATTTGAGTATTTTACAGATCTTTATAGGAAGAAGAATTTCTTCTAAGATCAATAGAAGAGTCACAATAATCCGTTATTTATTTGAATCCAAGGTACTGTCAATTTTTAATAAGAAATATGATTTCTTTAACTATGTTAAAAAGCATAATGTATAGCAATTAGGATTAAAGTAAAGTAATAATAAAAAACGTATAGAATGAAATTAAGATTGTTTTATTTAATTCATAGTGAAAGACCTTATAAAAGGTATTACTATGAACCTTTATTAAAGGACACGGCAATCCAAAGATTTTATAATGAAGTACATTCCTATCTTTATGTGATTGCAAAATCAGTGCTATTACCCTTTGATTGCAAGCATAACATGCAACAATGGGAGGGTTGTAGGAAATCGAAATTAAGAATGGTATGGGAATTGATGATGTGGGGAATAAAGTATAAGGAAGTTTGTACTTATTATTATGTTTATGGACTTGATATAAAAGGGCATTCCCCCAAAGATTATATGGCATATACAGAATTTCGAGTTTTACGAAATATCATAAATATACGCCAACGGGAGAAAATGCGTACAAAATATACATTTAATTATTTAGCATTAGTAAGGGATAAGTTTATTTTCTATCAATACTGTAAATCTCTTGGAATCCCATACCCAAAGACCATAGCAATCGTTTCAAATGGTAAAGTGAGTTGGTACGATGGTGAACACATGGTTTGGTCGGATTTAGATACAATTATTGAAAAAAATTTCCGAGTGTTTTGTAAAGAGACAACAGGCGAAGGAGGGCAGGGCGCTTTTGTTTTAGATGTAAATCATGGTAAAATACTAATATCAGGTGTTTCTGCAACTTTGGATGAATTAAGAATAAAATTTGGTTCATCTACCTATATAATGCAGGAGCAAATTAAGAATCATCATCTGTTGAGAGAAATATATCCGAATTCTCTTAATACGTTGCGTTTACATACTATTTTGAATAAAGATGGTAGCGTCGATTTTTTCTCCGCAGTTCAGCGTTTTGGGGCTCACGGGAGTATTGTTGATAACGGGTGTTTTGGTGGTATGTTTGTGGGAGTTAATGAAAAAGGAGTTCTAAATGAATTTGGATGCCATGAACCCCATACCGGATACAAACAACTTATTATTCATAATAGCCACCCCGATACTGGAAAGAATTTTGCAGGTTTGCAATTGCCATTTTGGGAACAGATTCTGGAAACAGCAAAGACATTTCATAAGTTTATGTATGGAATACCTTCTTTAGGATGGGATATTGCGATAACTGAAGATGGTTTCTGTTTTACAGAAGCAGGTGAAGATTGGGAAATGGCATTTGACCAGGCAGTCAATAGAGGACAACGACAGCATTTTTATGACACTCATGGATATGCATTAGACATTAAATTAAGAAAGATATAAAAACCGATTAGACGATGATTAAGATTGAGAAACCGAGGATAGAAAAAAAACTATCTACAGACAGTAATCAGGGGTGGGCAAAACTTGTCTCTAATGTTGTTGATGATCAAAATCCCCTTAATGAGGACCTGTGGTTTTCAACAACCGAAAATAATTCTCATTTTTTTTGTGATGAAGTTTGTGATGCTTTTGTTGTTGCAATGCTTTTACCTGCAGTGAAGAGTCAACAAGATATTGAGTGTGATTGTATTTCGGAGAAACTACTCTATAATTTAAATTGTAGCGTATCCTATCTGCTTCAAAAAGCATGGGGTGGCCGTCGAATTAAAATTATAGCAAAAAATGTTTATAATAGAAACTTTGTAGGCGGTGGAGTTGGTACTGGGTGTTCTCTGGGAGTGGACTCTTTTTCAACAATCCTGGCTCATTCATCTGAAAATGCCACGCCAGGATATAGAATAACTCATCTTACATATTTTAATGTTGGTGCTTTTGGATCCCGTAATCCAAAACAAGCAGAAAAATCTTATCAGAATGATCTTACGAAAGTGAAAGTCTTCGCCTCTGAGTACGGACTTCCTCTTATAACAATTGAAAGCAATCTTGGAATAACAAATAAAGACTCGAGTTTTGACCAAACTGTTGTTTTTAGGAATGCAGCTGCTACTCTATCAATGCAAAAGCTCTTTTCAAAATATTATAATGGGTCAACAGTCACGGCTTCAGACACTAGAATAAGCCGCGATAGTTATACTTACGAATCTATTCTCAATCCAATGCTCTCCACAGAAAGCACAGAGTTGATACTTGCTGATCCAGACAAAACAAGAGTTGATAAAACGAGATTCATAGCTGAAAATTCTTATGTAAAGAAACATCTCTTAGTGTGCTGGAAAGAAATTTTCAAGAATGAATGGCCTCAATATTGGGATATCATCAAGGATGTTGCAGATAAAAAGCGCAACTGTTCGAGATGTGACAAGTGTATGAGGACTTGCATTGCATTGGATTATTTAGGGTATATTGATGATTATAGTGAAATTTTTGACCTACCGGAATATTATAGAAACAAAAATAGATATCTAATGAAAATCGTTCAAAAAAGAAAAAGCGACGTTTTTTGTGCAGATATGTATAATCTGATTATAGAAAAAGGTGCTAAAATTCCAATGGCTATTTGGATATCCGTATTTTTTATGAACATTAAAAGTTCGATAGGTAGAGCTGTGTATAAGATTTTGTCGATAAAAAAAACGGCTAAAGGTACGAAGTCTATCATTTTAGGATAATAATTATACAAATGAAAAAACTAATTATTTGTGGTGGAGGAAGTAGCTCACATGCCTTGATACCCTTCTTAAGGGATTCCATATTTGAGGTGTCGGTATATACTTCTAGACCCGAAAAATGGAGTAAAACCATTGAATTAGAATGGCATGATCCTTCGGGGAGAATACTTGGTAATTATTCTGGAGAATTAGTGAATGCTTCAGCGGAACCGAGTGAATTGTTTCCTGATGCAGATTATGTTATTTTCTGTATGCCTGTACATAAATATCGGGTGTGCCTCCATAAAATAGCGCCATATCTTAATAAAGAAAAAAAAGTATTTCTTGGTGCTATTTATGGCCAAGGTGGATGGAACTGGATGGTAGATGAGATTAAGAAAGAAAACGGATTAAATAATATAGTAACTTTTGCGTTTGGTCTCATCCCGTGGGTTTGCAGAACCATAGAATATGGGAAAAAAGGTGTAACTTATGGATGTAAGGCAGCAAATTATGCAGCTTGTTATCCTAAGCAGTTTTTTAAGCAGATAGACGAAGAATTGTTGGAGCAAATCTGCTTTAGGTGGTTTGGGAAAGGTAAAGTTGAGCAGTCAGATAATTTCTTGTCATTGACTCTTTCTGTTGATAATCAAATTATCCATACTTCTCGATGCCTTGGTCTTTTCAATGTTTATGGTCGTACTTGGAAAAACAAGGAAGAGGTGCCTTGGTTCTATAAAGACTATGATGATGTTTCTGCTAATTTGTTAGCTGAACTTGATAAAGATTATACGAAGATACGTGAAGCCATCATCAAGATGCATCCTGAAAAGGATTTTCGTTATATGCTTGATTATCTAGCATTGGAACGTTTCTCGTACCAGTCGAGTAATACGGATATTAAAGAATCGTTTGTCACGTCACAGACATTAGTTTCTATTAAAACACCCGTGGTTCAGAATGATCAAGGATTATGGGAAGTAGATCGTAATCATCGTTTTTTCCTTGATGATATTTATTATGGTAACTGTATTTCCAAATGGATGGCAGAAAAACTATGTATAGAAACACCTACGATAGATGAGATTTTACATTGGGCACAACTTGTGAGAGATGAAAAGATAATTAGTGATGATAATCATTTACTTTTAGATAGCCCTGATCTTAATAAGCCATTTAGATGTGGAATTCCAAGTTTATATGGTTTTGATGACATTGAAGATTGTATAGATTAATATTTTATATATGAAAATAGGTATTTTTACGACGCCCATGGGGCCAAAAGTGCCTGAACAGGCCATTAAATCTTGCAAAGAACTGGGAGTAGATTATCAGGTGGTGGATATTTTTTCATCCAATTGGATTGAGAATATAAAAGCAGCCTCAGATTGTGATGGATTTTTCTGCCCGTCGAATTGTTTATCTCAGGAATTAAAAACGATTCAAGACGAGCGTTATTATTTTGTGTCTCAGGTGATGAAACGCTCCATATATCCAGATTTTACGGGGCTGTACATCCATGAGAGTAAACGCAATATGGCTGCATGGCTGGAAATTAATGATTATCCTCACGCTAAAACGCGCTGTTTTACGAGGAGAGATGAGGCATTGAATTATTTAGATAATTGTAATTATCCCATTGTTACAAAGTCGAATGTCGGTGCTGGCGCTTCCAAAGTGATTATCATAAAAAGCAAATCAGAAGCAAAGCAAATGGCGAAAAAATGTCTGAACGAATCCCGTTTTAGTTTTCTGTTTTCTGGTTTCGCTTATAAAATGAGATTTCACCGCTGGTACATGCCCCCGATGCGTGACAGAAGAAACCGACAAAAGAATTATTTCATTGTTCAGGACTTCGTGAAAGATGTTAAGCATGAATGGCGAATACTAAAAATCGGGAACAGCTATTTTGGACACCAAAAACTGCTGAATGGACAGTTTGCAAGTGGTAGCGGATTGGTAGGATGGGTGGCACCACCACGTGAGTTGTTAGACATGGTTCGTGAACTTTGTGAGAAAGGCGGATTTCCTTGTATGGATGTTGACATCTTCGAAACAAAGGATGGGCAGTATTCTATTAATGAACTTCAGGCCTTCTTCGGATCATATCTTGACTATCAGATGAGCATTGATGGCCACCATGGACGCTATATTTGGAATGGAACCGATTTCGTATTTGAAGAGGGTGACTTTAATGTTTTGGGGTCAACAAAACTGAAGATAGAACATTTTATAAGTATATTGAAAAACAAGCAGTAACATGGGTGTAGCAAAAGGTAAATTCACATATATTGCCTATATCTCACTATTTGTCTTGTACTCTCTAATAAGTGCATTGTGGGCAGAAACCTCTGCAGCAAAAATTGTTCTGGGAGTTATTTTCTCTTGGTCTGCATTTATTTATATTCAGGTGCTTTCAAAATATAAAATGAATATATATTTGCGGGGGTTAAATGTTTTGTTTCTATTTTTTCTTATTTCTGGGATATTACTATTGTTCTCTGGTGAAGTGCTATTTGTTGAATTGACGGACGAGCATATTCCAAACTATACATTTTTGAAATACATAATAAAATCTCTTTTGCCAATTTTTGCATGTTATATGTTTGCTAGGACAAATAAAATCGGAAAAAAGACTTTTTTAGTCATATATATTATTTATTTTGTCTTCGCTATAGTTTCTTTAGTTCAAATATCATTAACACAGCAAATGTTGACAGGAGAAACAAGTACAAATAATGCAGGCTATTCTTTCCTTTTTTTGATGCCCCTTCTACTTTTCATTGACAAAAAATGGAGTGTGTTGTTTGGGATCCTCAGTTTTGCTATTATTTTTGTGGCACAAAAAAGAGGTGCAATCATTATTGCACTAATAACTTCCCTTCCAATTATTTGGGGTGTTTTTAAAGATTTTATTCTGAAGAATAAGACCAGATTTGTTTTCTTATTGATTTTGGTGGTAGTTTTATTAGGATGGAGCGTTTCTGATTTTTATAAAAGTAGTGAAATAATGCAAGCTCGAGTTGAACAAACAAAAGAAGGAGGTACGAGTGGACGTGATAGAATTTTTAATACACTATGGACACAGTATACGGAACGTTATGACATTACAGAGAAGATGGTTGGGAGTGGAGCTAATTCAACTTTAAAGTATGCAGGAAACTATGCGCATAATGACTGGCTGGAAATCTTAATGAATCAAGGATTATTAGGTTTAATTGTTTACTTCTATTATTGGGTTTGTTTTTTCACTATGTGGCATAGGATGAAGAAAGGATCACAAGGCGTGTCATTACCATTTGGAATAGTTATTATCATATATTTTATATCATCATTTTTCTCTATGTCATATAGCAGCTATACTTTGCCAATTGCAATGGTCTTGGGATATTGTTTAGCTGAATATGAGCGACAAGAGAGAGGAGAAAAGATACAATTGAAGACTGCAAGATGATGAAAATTTTCTTTATTCTCCCAGACCTTGCTGCAGGTGGTGCCGAACGTGTTTCTATAACCATAGCACGGTTGCTGAAAAAGAACGTGTTTGATGTTGAATTCCTTAACTTAGGTTGTGCCAAGGGTGATATGGAGTCATGGCTTGTTCCTGAGTTTAAACTCACATCATTCGGATACAGTAGGGTTTTAAAAGCACTGCCAAAACTGAAGGCTTTCATGAAAGACCATCCTGATGCGACTTTTTTTTCGAGTCGAGAACATACTAACTTGGTTGGTTTACTTGCAGCTAAACTTGCACATCGGAGAATGATCGTTCGTATTCCCAATATGCCCAATAACAAGCTTGAGCAGGGGTTGACAGGGTTGAAAATGCGAGTTGTGAAAGCTATAAATAAGAGATTGTTTCCTACTGCTAGTATCATTATAGCACAAAACAAGGAAATGCGAAAGCAATTGCTTAGTTATTATTCTTTGCCTGAAGATAAAGTAGTTGCTATCAATAACCCTGTTGATAAAGACTATGTGTTGAAATCTGCAGAAGGCAGTAAAAACCCATTCAAAGACGGTGAGAAGGTGTTTTTGGCAGCATGTACTATTGATTACAGAAAGGGTATAGATATTCTTCTTAATGCTTGGACTAAAGTGAAGGAACAGATCCACAATGCTCATTTATATATCATAGGACGCGACACTTCTGTATATGCAGAAGAAATGAAAAAGAAAGCTTCAGCCCAAAATGGAATTACATTTCTTGGATTTCAGGCAAATCCCTATCCATATTTAAAGCATTGTGATGTGTTTGTTCTTTCTTCCCGCATGGAAGGCTTTCCGAATGTAGTACTGGAGGCCATGTGTTTTAACAAACCCATTGCCAGCACAACTTGTGTTGATGTTATAAAGGAAATCATAGAGAATGGTACAAATGGTTACTATTGTGAAATTGAAGATCCAGTAGCCTTAGCTGAATGCATGATAAAGACAGCACAACTGAAAGAAATAGATAATAAGTATAATTTGTTTGATGAAGAGTTCTTGTTGAATTGTTTTAAATAAATGGTCTACAATGGATAAGTATAAAATTGACAAAACAAGGAATAAGTATTTTAGTGTAAGGCTATTTCTATGGAGTTTACGAACGGCTGGGGGGGGCAATTTATTAAACGATTCTTTGCTAAATTACTATACAGGTACTATTTAATTGTATATGGACTTGAGATTTCGTATGAAGCAAAAATTGGAAAAGGACTCTACATAGGGCATCCCTACTGTATTACAGTTAATCCCAAAGCTGTTTTGGGAGAATACTGTAGTCTCCACAGAGGGGTGCTTATTGGAGAAGAGAATCGTGGAAAAAGAAAAGGAGTTCCAACTATTGGCAATAGAGTTTGGATGGGTATTAATTCCGTTATAATTGGTAGTATAACTATTGGAGATGATGTACTCATTGCCCCCAATTCATTTGTAAATTGTGATGTTCAATCTCATAGTATAGTATTTGGAAATCCTTGCGTAATTAAACACAGAGATAATGCAACAGAGGGTTATATAAATTTATAAATAAATGGCAATATCATTGCATCTAATTAAACGATGGTATCTTATGCTCACAGGCAAGAGCATTTGGCATGTAAATCAGGATATAGGGAAATGCTTCTCTGTTGATAGCATTAAGGGCTATTATAATAATATGACAGAGAAGGTAACCAAGATGCCCGAATTACTTGTTAATGACGGACTCCCTTTGCTGAATACTGGTAATGGGGAAGTTGAGATGCCGGTTGCCATCTTTCAATATGGGCTTGGAGCATACGACCTTTATTTACAGACGGGAGAAGAAAAATATCTGAAGAAGTTTAATCAAACGGTTGAATGGACTGTTGCCCACCAAGATGAAAAGGGGCGTTGGAGTACGTTTTTTTATGTTTATCCAGAACATCCCTATGGGGCCATGGCTCAGGGTGAGGGAGCTTCTTTGCTATTGCGTGCTTATACCCATAGCGGCAATAGAGTATATCTTGATGCTGCCCAAAAAGCAATAGACTTCATGTTGTTGCCTGTAGATAAAGGGGGAACAACGATATATGATAAAGACGACGTAGTGTTTGCAGAATACACACATCTTCCCGTTGTAATGAACGGCTGGATTTTTGCATGGTGGGGATTGTATGATTATGTCCAGGCTACTAAAGATGAGGGAGCATATAAAGAGAAGTTGGATAAGTCGGTTTCCACATTATTATCATTCTTACCTCGTTTTAAATCTTTTTATTGGAGTAAATATGATGCAGCCGGTATGATGGCGAGTCCGTTCTACCACAACCTTCATATAGCACAAATGCAGGCCATGTATAAGTTGACAGGTGAAAAGATATTTGACCAGTATGCCAAACGATGGAGAAAGCAACAAAAGAATCCATTTTGTAAGTCATTGGCATTTGTAAAAAAAGCAATTCAGAAACTTAGGGAATAGTGACAATAATAAATTATAATAAAAAAAACAAGGATGAGAAATAGACTAATTGAGATAGATTTATTAAGAGGAATTGCAATATTATTTGTAGTATTAGGGCACAGTTTCATTGTTCACCCAATAGACATATCGCAAATTCCGTGGTGTGCTTCAATTGATGCGTGGATCGACACGTTTCACATGGAGTGCTTCTTCCTGATAGCAGGAGTTTGTTATTCGTGTAAAGCATATCCGAATTACCTCAAGAAAAAGATTAAGAGGATTGTTGTTCCGTATTGTGTTTTTGGCGTAATTGCCTTGCTGCTACATAGTTATGGGGGGGGGTATGTTCATAATCACTTATCTGTTGTAGACGGATTGCATAAATTTCTTAATGGTGGTAATTATTGGTTTTTGTATACATTATTTGTAATATTCCTCATTTTCCCATTAATTGATTCAAGCAAAGCTATTAAAATAACACTCCTCGTATTGGGTCTTTTATTGGGGAATAGTTTAACTCTTCCTGGTATATGTCAATTAAAAAATACTGTATATTTTCTTCCCTATTTTATTATAGGAAATATGATATCAAATAAGGTGAAAGATAGAACACTTTTTATAAATAAACAATATTGGTTGCTAATCGCAACAGTGGTTTTTATTGCCTTGGAATACATTGATGTAGAACTAAATATCCCGCTCTACTCTTTAAGATATCTTAGAGCAATTTCAGTGATTATTATACTTTATATATTATGTATATATTGGCTGTCTTTAAGCGAGAGCATATTTACAAGCAGTATTAATTCTTTTTTAAGTCAATGTAGCTTTTATTCATTACAGATATACACATTTAATGGCTTTCTATTAGTGTTTTTTAGGGTGCTTATTGTTAGCGTTTTAAACATTTATAATCCACTTGCGATAGTAATAGGTATTGTTGCCGGTAATATCATTGGGACACTTTTAATTTGTAAATTGCTTGAAAAGAACCGAATAACTAGGTTGTTATTAGGTTTACAGAAGTAGAATAAACACATGAA
>AUXO011052801.1_pt1 | contig 13185 bp, 13 predicted proteins | sample 768731 | NCBI WGS metagenome assembly AUXO01 (sample SAMN02715735, study PRJNA202380) | gut metagenome | biome: sheep rumen | host: Ovis aries | place: New Zealand: Palmerston North
ATAAGATTTCCATTCACCATTCCGTATGCATCATTATTTACTACTGCTATTCTCTTTTCTGGAACTATAGATAAACTACTATCAGTAACCCTAAGTTGATCTATATGAATAACCCCATAGTTTTTATATAAAGCAGAATTTGATCTTTCCCATTCTAACCAATCTTGAGCATATGGTACAGAATGATTTCCTATAGAGAAGAATGCATCTTGTCCTCTAAAATAAGATTTACCATAATTACCAAATGCAATAGACGGTCCTTGTTCATCAGGAGGATAATTGAAAGTAGAAGCCCAAGAAACACTGAATCCTTTAGAATTTACTGGATTTCCATAATCTATATAAATACCAGCACCATTAGATTTACTATAAGAGAAAGTGATATGATGCCATTGATAAGCTGACATATTGCATTCATAAATTTGATATGGGTCATGTTCATTTGTAAATATATTTTGTACACCATCTACATAATATTCTCCACCATTCACAGTGAATTTTGTAGAATTCTCTGGTACAGTTTGTCCTGATTGAAGCTGATATACTTTAGACCTAAATACTAATATATATGCTTTCTCTGTAACAGAATTATATCCTAAAGCAAATACTTGTGGGATATATCTATATCCATTCTTATCTTCTTTAAGATAACTAAAGATAGGGTCTTTCATACCATATACAAATAGATATGGATTAGTGCATTTCTCTGTAAAGATATTAGATTTAGATAAATCTGTACTAGGATCAAATTGAGCATAGGATTTTTCGCAATAAACCCAAAAGTCTATAGTGAATTCTCTATTAGCAAAGTTTATATTGTCTTGAGTATCTTTGAATATACCATCACTGTATACACAAGCTCCTGAATTTAATTTAAGACAACAAGTGCCAAATTTTACATTGGAAGATGTAAGTGATATTTTATTCTTGTCATTTACAGTAAGACCTATATTATAATTTGATAATTCTCCTAATGGAGGAATATCATTTAAACTCCAACTAGATTCAAAATTATATATAGATCTTCTTATAGAAGAAGAAAGATTTTCCATTTTATAATCCATACCTATTTCACCCCCTATCATTATAAGTTACTTTATAATTTCCATCTTCTAGGAAAGTTATTTTCAACATAGTAGGACCTACATATTTATATTTAACTTGATTCTCTTTGTTAGCTTTAACCCACTTTTCTTCTAGATTAACTTTTAATTTTATATCATCAATCTTACAAGGATCTGAATCGTTTGTTCTTGTTAATGCAATAGCAAATGCAAATTTAGATAAATCAAATTGTATCCAAGCAGATTTAGGAATATATTGTAGAGAGTTTATCAATATACCATTTGTAATAACATCTTCTCTATTATCTAATGGAACCCATGAAGCATTAGTGGCATTATAGGTATAATAAATTATACCATCTCTAGTAACTCCTAAACGTATAATAGATGTATTATTAGTAGACCCAGTTGCTGTTATATTCACTAAGTAATTTTGAATAGTACTATAGTTCATGAACTGAGTCGGATATACTATTTCTGATCTGGATTGATTTATTTTATCTATATTTATCGTTGGTTTTACTGTATCTAGTTGGTAATTTAAACATACTATATCTTTAGTTGGATCTGTTTGAATAAGTTTGATTTGATTTACATCTGGCAGATAATTATATGCTACTCTATCTAATAAAATTAATTTATCTGAATCAGATATATCATTCCATTTAGCAAATGATAGTTTAGTTGCAAGACCAGTATTTGGATCAGTATAATACGCATATTCATCATAGATGAATATCTGTTTGCCGATCAATCCAGGAGGTATAAAGTTCTCTGTCCATAAAGCTGCTTGAGAGAATCTTAAATCATCAATATAAGAATTATTAGTATAAGATTGAACTACATTAGCTGGTAATATTTGGTATTGTGTATGAGATGCATTTACTCCCGTTTTATAAATATCAGCATTTTTATATATATTTAATGACATTGCTTCAGATGGACGTCCAACGACATTATTTTGATTTGTAGTTCCTAAAGATTTATAAGGAGTACTCCCTATATATATTCTATAATCATCATCATTGTTCATAAAACAATAATCTCTATTACTGTCAAAATTTTCAATAAGTTTTATTATTTGACCATTAATAGCTATTATTATTCCTTTTTCAATTGAATTTATAAGGGCTATATGATTCCATGCATTTTTATTTATTGGTAAACCTACTATATAATCTCTAATATATGGATTATTACTATTACTTACTTCAATTTGTGTTTGAGTACTGTTATAAACAGTTTTGTACGTAACAGCTTTAAAATTTAAATAAAATTCAGTATTTGCATTTTCTATATTTTTATTTGTAGCAAACATATGAATTTGATTTATCCTAAACAGATATTTATCTACAGCTTTAAGAGATTTTAAATAATTATGTAAAGTATTCCTTATTGCCGAATCAGACTCTGAACTAAATATTCTTAAAAATGGGCAATAATAATCATCTGTAGGTTGTATATTTAATATATTAGGATATAACCAAAAATCTACAGTCCACTCATTTTTTGTAACAACATAATTTGTTGCTGATCCAGATTGATCAAATTTAAGGCTGTTTTTATAGAATGAATAATTATAACAATTGAATTGCAACCCTGTATATTTGGAAGTAGATTCGTTATGAGTTAATTTATATGATGATTTTCTAGATCTGTATCGTTCTTGAGATATTACACCATAATTTGGTGTATTTGTACTAGAAGAATTATAATTGTTTTTTATTGGTTCTAATAAATTTGCAGTTCCAGATATAGAATTATAAAACGGAGTATTTGCATTATTAAACTTATAAAATGCTATAGTTCTTGAATCGGTAACATAAGATGCCATTCATATCACCTCTTATTCGATAGTGATAGATGCAGCATTTTGAATTCTATCATAAGATATAGGATCGCTTACAGATACATATATTCCAGAATTGAATAAGACAGGGGTACTCATATTAATAGCAACATCTGGAGATATATGCAAACTACCATCAAATGTAACTTTATCATTAGTCTCGTATTGACTTGCTTCACTTGCTACGAAGTCAGCAAGTGTTACTGTTTCCGTAATAGCAGTTTCAAGTTTATCATATTTTAATACTTCTACTGGAGGATATTTATAAGCAGAATTTGCATTCTTAATATCTATAGTAACTTCTTTTGGAACTTCAGATTGTTCTACTGTAAACTCTTTTTGTTGCCATTGAAGCTTGTCCAATTCATCTTGTGTGTAAATAATATGATTAGCTAGATTATTCTTATTTGTAACAGTCTTATTATCTACTGACTGTACATCATTCTTAGTAGCAAACTGAGTAAAATCTGGAAGAGTTGGAGTACCACTACCTGAAGAAGGAACAGATATTTCAGATTTCTTTACATATTGACTCATATCAGGAATCTGAGATTGAACTGATTGCACCTCAGTCTTAGTAGCAAATTGAGTAAAATCTGGAAGAGTTGGAGTACCACCACCAGTTCCTGGAACAGATATTTCAGATTTCTTTACATACTGACTCATATCAGGAATCTGAGATTGAACTGATTGTACTTCAGTCTGAGTGGCAAATTGACTCATATCAGGCAATGAATTCACCTGACCCTTTAATGTATCTAATTCTGTCTTAGGAGCATAATTAGCCAGTTCTGATTGGGATACCCCTTTTTCTATTTCTTCCCAATCAGATATAATAGTAATATCTGCACTAGTATGAGAAATAAGTTTATATTCTTTGCTTAAACTAGTTACATAACATCTCATACCTAGTTTTCTTCTAAGGTATGGAATCATAAGCATATCATTTATAGTATCAACTGAATGAAGGCCACCAGCAACATCATTAGTGTTTACTACAGGATATTTATCTCTACTATCTTGAGTAACAACTGTCATAGGGACTTTATACCCTCTATTTGCTGACATTATTCTCACCTCTTAACATAAAGAACCAGGAAAGATCATATGATCTTTCCTGGATTATATGATCTATTATATTAAAGTTTGTAACGGTTTAGGATTACTGAAGTACCAGCATATGCAGGATATGGATTTACAAATGGTTTATAGTTTGGATAAGCAGTTGAAATTGCTGCATTAATACCTGCAAGCTCACCAGGATCGGTTACTTCCCAATCTTTATAAATCTGCATACCATTAACAACTAAACCTTTTTCCACTTCATTAGCAACACGAGTTGGAATTAGAACACAAAGATTGCCATCAGCTTGAGTTTCTACAATTATTGTATTAATCTGATCATTTACATTAGCAATAGCATTTGGATCAGATGCTGGAGTAAATGAGAATCCAGTAATTGTATCACCAGACATAGAGCCGACTACCATTTTGAAAGTTGGATTTTCACCACTATATGATATTGGAGTAAATTCAGCATATTCTGTTTCGGCAGAATCAAAGTAACCAACTAATTTAAGTTCATCAATAAGAGGAACATTTGGAAGGGTTGCTTTAACTTGATTTGTTGCAGCAAGTTTATCACAAGTTTCACCATTAAGTTTCAAATGGTCAAAACTTAACAGCTTAATCATATCGCTTGACAGTAAGAATGTAGACATAGCAGTTGTTTCTTGAACTTCATCTACTTTGCATACTAATTTCATAGCAGACATGAGCTGAATTGCAGATGCTGCTGGAGTTAGAGTAGACCCAGATTCATTTCCTCTGTTGTATACATTATATGCTTTGCAACCAGTAGGATCACCAAAACCAGCAGGAGTAATGGTTGGTGAAGTCTTGGTCATTACAATTTCAGAGTTTTTAATCTTAATAATCTGATTAGAAAGAGAACCAATAACATATAGCTCATCATTTTTATTAATAGCAAGAGCTGTAGCACCAGTACCTTCAGGAAGCTGAATAACAGTTGGATGGTTAATATCAGCAATTGAGAAACGTGAAATTGTATCTTCTAGATAAGAACATACATAAACATTGTTATTAGAATCTGTAATTACATCAAATGGAGTTGAGCCACAAGTTAAAGTCTGAATCTTTACAGATTTTCTAATCTTGATAACAGCACTTGTACCATAGCAAGCAACATAAATGTTATCAAGTCTATCACAACAGATACCCATTGGACGACATACAGTATTATCTACTGTAGCATCAGCACAAGGAATCTTAAGAACAACCTGGTTATTAACAATCTTATTTACAGTACCTTTATTAGAGCAAGATACCCAAACTGTATTATCACTATCGCAGCAAATACCAGTTGGACCAGAATCTACATGGATAATAGCAGTAATTGTAGTTGGATCAGATGCTGTCTTTTCAATTTTATATACTGTAGAATCAGCATAGCAGCTTACATAGATTGCACCAAAACCATCTTCACAAATAGAAAATGGTTGTTTACCTACAGAAATATATCCTTCATTAATACCATCATAAATATAGCTAACAGTATTGTTTTCTCTATTAGCAACATATACAGATCTTTGATCTTGAGCAACAAAAACAGCTTGAGGTTTATTATTACCAAGACCAACTGTTGCTGAACCAACTAGTTCATCATCAACATATTTATACAAATTACCAGAATAAGTACTGGCGACGTATAAATCATTAGGAAAAGCCATTGTCTTTACCTCCTATTTATTCAAATTATTTAGGAATACCTTAACTTTATGTCGGACTAGATGTCTGACTAATTATCTGGTTGAAAGTTTTATCTAAGAATTCTTTGTTTCGTATTATCTCTGCTAACTTCATAGCAGTATGTATAGGAACATCTTCTCCAGATACACTTTCTTTAAAAGATGAAGTAGCTATATCAATAGATTTATACTCTATAATGAATTGACTTTTATCTATCTTTTCATTTACATAAGCTAATACTAATTTATCAATACGCTTTAATAAGAGATCAGAGTCTATCTGATCCTTTCTTTCTTTTTCTAATCTTTCAGCTTCTTCTTGTTCTTTCTTTTTCTTTTCTTCTACTTGTTTTTCTAATTCATCTATATCTACTTCTTTATCAAATTTCTTAATTCCAAGAGTAGACAAGATGTATTTAATAAGTTTAGCAGTACTACTGATACCAGAGAAGTAATACAATAGTTGTGGTCCTATAAGTCCTAGAATAAGAGGTGGAATTAAAATTAATCTTTGAGAAACCATTGCAACTAGTGGATCAATAGCAATACAAATTATAGTATCTATGAGAACTGTCATTAAAATATTATTGATTATTTCTATCTTATCATCTATATGAAATCGTTTAATACTAATCATATATTCATGCATTATAGATGCAATGAAAGAAATAACTATAATCAAGACCAATTCTAATGTAGTTACCCCTAAAGTTTCTAATGTAAAATCACTCATATACTTCATCCCCTATATGAAGTTTTATTTTCTATCTACTGGTCTTCCTTGTTCTTCTCTTTTGATTTCTCTCATTTTCATTGATTCTATATCTTCTTTTGGTGCATAACTACCAATAGCAGAATTATATTTACTATTGACAAGTTTATTGCCAAACTGTAATGCTGCTCCACCACCACCAGTATATCCAGCGAATGTAGAGTAACCATCCCATGTGATGTTATTTACCATAAGATATATTGAGCCGATTAGAAATGCAGCATAGCCAGATACAGATAATACCCTTGTTAGAGAAAGCATATCATCCTCATACATCATTCCTTTAAACAACTCATCTAACCATTGTAGAACCTTTTGCATAGTTTCCACCTCCATATATATTTTTCTATTATATGAATGTTTTTGATATACCTATTGTCACCGATAGGGGGAACAATAGAGTAAAGAAGGTAACGTAACTCCTAAGAAAGGAGATGAATATAATGAGAGAATATGCAGAAATAGAATTGCCAGAGAAGAAAGAATCTATTGTCATTAAATCTCTCCCTGAGTTTGATATAGAAGATTATGATTTGTCTAATCCTAAAGAATTGACTGCTTATTTCAAGTCAATTGAAAGAATATGTAGAAATTCTCGTTCTTATAAGAAGTTAATAGACTTCTTAAGAGAGCATGTTGATATGAATAAATGTTCCTTTTACAAGAACGTAAATAATATAGATACTTACTCTATCAAGATTCATATTCACCACACTCCATTAACATTATATGATATAGTAACTACAGTATATGCTAAGAGATTATTGAATAGAGAACCAATATCTGAATTGATGGTTGCTAAAGAAGTGATGTGGTGTCATTATAATTTAATGGTTGGATTAATTCCATTATCTGAAACAGTACATGCTATAGTTCATAGAGGTCAATTATTCATTCCTACTACTAGAGTATATGGAATGTATAAGAGGTTTGTTGAACTATATGGTATGTATATGGATCCAGATTTAAAAAATATACTTATCAAGGCTGAAAAAGTATCTGAAGTCTATGACTATAAATCTCAATGTAGAATACTTGAAGTAAGCCCTGTTTATATAGATCCTTCTGGAGCATATGAGTTCCCAAACATTCAAGAATTGCAAGAAACACTCTCAACTAAAATAAATGAGATGGATAGAGGAATCGTATCGGAACAATATACTCTAGAAGATAAAGATCAATTCTTAAATAAGATTAAAGAAGAACAGAAGAAGGTGTAATTTTGGCATATTTATTCATGAATGAAGGATTTTTAGGAAATCTTACCAGCGGATCTAGATACGTTGCAGTTTCAGAAGAGCAGAAGAAAAATGGTTTCTTGATTAACAAAAAGATTCAATCTACTAAATCTTTGACAATTCGTGGAGCTATACAAGATTGGTATGATAAATTCTGGTCTAATTTATTTAGTAAGAAACATGATAACGTTCCACAAGGATGCCATTTTTACACTTGGCAATCATCTCCAATACAAATCTCTAAGGATCTGTATGATTATTTAAATAAAGTAGATGTTACTATATATCTTGTAGAAGGAAATAAGAATCTAAATTCAAATTCTAAAATATATGAAACAAAATCTGCTTTTTATTATATAAATTCTCATATTACTAAAATGGTAAAAGAAAATAGATAATTAATTAGAAAGGATGAGAAAAAGTTGGGCTATTTATTAATTGATGGACAATATACTTTAACAGAAGCTGTAGTAGATACAGGAAGACCTTTAAATGAAAATTGGTCTACAACATGGGCTCAGATTAAAGCAGCATTTACTGAAGGAGATAAGTATCAGAAGAAGTTGCAGTATTTCAGAAAGTTTTATACTTTAAATGAAACTGCTAGAAAAAGACTTATTCAGGTTATTCGTTCTAGAACTAAAGAAGCTGTTGTTTTAGATAATTATAAACTTGATTCTTTATTTAATTCTGAGACTGTTAATAAACATAAACAGACAGTTAGTAACACATATAACAATCCTGGTTATGGTAAGAATAATTCTAATACTAATTATGCCTCTTCTAGTTCTACTTATTCTTATGATGTAGAATATGAAACCAAAACAAGAGGACAAGATTCTTTACATAAAAAAGCTGCAAGTAATAGTAGTTTTGACCCATACGGTAATTGTACTACTTACCATAAACTTTATATAGATAAATCACATTTCTATTTAGTATATTTTACATTTGATTCTGATCGTATCAAAGATTGCCAAGTATTATGTGAAAATAGCTATGGTAATACTAAGCATAGATTTATGAAATTAAATGGAATTGATGATATATTAGCCATGATGAGAAAATAAACAAACACCACTAGGGAGAAATCCCTAGTGGTGTTAAAGTATTTTTTATTGTTTATATATTATAACTATGATAAACATAAGATCTGTATCAGAGATTGGATGCAGACGTATATATTGAAAAGGAGGATGTTTATCATGGATATTCGTCATGAACTGTATGCCAATGCTATCAAAAATGGAATGATCAAAGCTGAACAAGACGTTTTAAATAAACGTCGTTTTGCTATATTGACAGATATGGTCAAAGGTCTTATCATGTTTCCTTTGGGATTAATCTTTATTCCACTTTTAAGGTTTAATCTGAAAAAAACTTTACTCTTGTATGTAATCTCATTAAAAGCTGGAATTTCAAGTTTACTCATTGTACCATTAATGGTAACAGATTTAGCAAAATTCGCAGCTATAAATGCTACATTCATAAATGATGCATACAAGGTAGCAACAGGGCAAGATATACCAATCCAGATTGATGGAAAGACTATTGATTATAATGAGGAAAAATATGAAGCTTGGTTGAATCAAGCTATCAAATAATTCCTTTGAGACCTTCGGGTCTCTTTTTTGTCTCCACGACATTTGGTTAATATGACTATAAGGAGGAATATAACTTGAGTGCGAATAGAATTCTTCCTGTTGCTTATGATGGAGATTCAGTACAATCTAATTCCATTGTTAGTGGAGAGAAGTTCACTTGTAAAAAGAAATTTACTATTCTATCCAGTAAGCCTATTCCTAAGTATTCTAAGGCTTACATGGAATTTACTATTAAACAACACCCTTCTAATGCTAAGATTAGACACCTTCCTTTGTATATAGGAATCCATAAAGAACCATCTGTTGGTGGTATACTAGTAGCAGATATGTGTTTAGGATCTATTTTTTACTGTAATCCATATTATTATTCTGATCCTAAGGATTGGTTACATCCTACTAGTATTCAATATGTAGAACGATATCAATATAATGCTGTAGTTAATGTAACTAAAAATACTCAAAGATTAGGGTCTAGAATTCCTAGTGTAGATCATGTTATTGGTATTGGTGTGGATACGGTGGCTAATACTATATCCATTTATGTTGAAGGAGATAAAATGTATTCCTTCAAGCCTACTACCTTTAATATAAATTCTCAACCAGATAATTTTTATTTTTGTATAACATATCAAGAAGATGGCTTATTGTCTGGTTCAGTAAACTTTGGAAGGTATAAATGTAAATATACTCCAGCAGGATATTGGACTATGTACCAATTATATTACTATAAAAAAGAAGCCATAACTGATATGACTATTTCTCTTCAAGCTGGAAATACATATACTAATCCTCCAGTAAGAAGAGAATTTGATATTGGATTTACAGTTCAAAATGATTTAGCACCTATTAATTGGCCAACACAAACACATAGAAATCCTTATCTTATTCATTCTAGTCCTAGTAATATGAGTTATGCCAGCAATCCATTAGGAATGATTTTAAGGTCTCCAGATTCAAATGATATATCTACTCTTGCTTGGCCTATTCCAACAGACCAAAAGATATATCTAGAATTTATAGTTAAAAATGCATTAATGAAAGTAAATGCTCAAGGTCATATGGCTTATAATGGAATACCTGTAAGAATAGGAATAACAAGTGCTATTAATTCTGTAGCCAATCAAAAAGTATTTTGGATAGATATGGCACATAAAAGGCATGAACCTTATAAGAAACATTCAAATATATATAATGTACATTTTGAATATAATGCTGGGACTGTATTGAGTCCAATTACTCCTATACAGCCAGATGAATGGGGAATGGTATTTGATCTAGCTCATAATAAGATAGATATTTATACTCTTGGGGATTTATTCATGAGCGTTAGTATGGTTAATAATGATTTTAGTGGTCATCAAGCTTTATATTGGTTATTTATCAAACCATTAACAGATGCATTTGTTACTGACTCTTCTGCTACAGATCCTGCTCATATTATAGTAAATACTGGAGAAAATGGAGTATTATACGATAATATTCCAGACGATAGAGATATAATGACTTATTATTACTACTATAACCATTTGCTTAGACTTGAGTGGGAATATGATATTGATACAGTTATAGAAGTTCTTCCATACAAAACTAACTACAGCAAATATATTTATACAGAAATAACTGTTCCTGATCCTGTAGAAGATAAATGGAAACCTGGTTTGAATAAACTTTGGAAAACATACAATGTTGTTACTGATACAGAACCTCATAACAATGAGTCTATTATTACTGCATATGATATGTGGACTAAAGTTAAAAATGATGAGAACACTTGGAATAAGAGAACATAAAAGTTTTCAGTTATATATTATAGTTATGAATAGGAGGAGGATGAAAAATGAAAATCAAATTACAAAAGACTAAGGCTGTAGATCTTTATGCTCTACAAGCAAGAAAGAATTATGTGGATATCGTCAATATTGATGATTCTATGACAGTAAAAATCATTATAGGAGGTGTAATTGCAATTTTAGCGTTGGTTGCTATTTATTGATGCATTAAATATCCCAAGAGCTAATATAGCTCTTGGGATTATTTTTTATAATTCATCTGCTGCTCTAGTACCTAGAATAACTAATGGGAAAGTCATATTAGTATTAGAATTTACTGCAATAGCATTTCTGGTATCAACTCTCATATCATCTAATAAGAATTCTGCTGGTCTTTGAATACCAGGAATAGACATACCAGTCTGTACATTTACTACATCAAACCATTTGTTACCAGTAGATGCATCATAACATACTACAGTCTTTACATTAGGATCATTCTGAGCAATCATTCTTTTTTGTATTGGGTTTAGATTGTTCTGATAATCCTCAAACTGCTTATCTATTGGATTATTGCTACTAGCAGCTTTAATACTATTAGTAGTACCTGCTGTTACTATACCTGAGGAAGGTAATTGATTACCAGATATCATAGTACCAGTATTAATAGTAGTAGGAGAAAGCTGTTGATTAAATGCTGGTAATCCATATCTTGGAGCATTTACTAATGCATAATAAGCATCCATAATATTCTTATCTGCATTATCTTCTCCAGTATCTTTCAACATCTGTTCTTTCTTCATTACAAGATCATTAATCTTATTTCTGACAGAGTTGAGTTCTCTTACTGCATTAATCTTAGTAGAGATAACTCCTACTTGTGTGCTCATGAATTGTGATATATTCATGGCACGATTCTTACCACCATATGCTCTATTATTACGATATTTATCTAGCTCTTCTTCTATATTAGCATATACTTGTTCAGTCTGAGCTATAGCACCATATAGAAGTTTAGCATTGTCATAGTATCCTTTCTCATATTCCTTTACTAAACTATTTGGGGTATTTTTCTTCTTATCAGATACCACAATATCAGTATATGTATTAGAAGTAGCTTCTTTGTTTTTTGGTGGTCTGCCTGGACCTCTTTTTTTAGGAACTTGTACTGGTGTATCAATTACATCATCATTTCCCTCTTGTACTAAAGATGATGCAGAAAGCCCATATTCTGCTTTCTGCTCATTATCGTCATCTACAATTTCAATAACCTGCTTCATAGTTAATTTACCTCCTTATGTGATTATCTATTTGTAAAACTAGTATATTTCAATTATATATTATAGTCGTGATAATAACATGAATGTATTTAAGGAGGTGAAATATTATGGCACGATTTGATCGCGGCTCTGTAGTACGCCGTCGGTAATACCAATGAGACCTTCGGGTCTCTTTTTTTTAACTTTGAAAACAGGCATATACTATTAATATGTAAAGGAGGTTTTAGTATGAATAAACATACGAAAGCAATGATATTTAAAACTGTAGGAATAGGGGTGTATCTGAATTATTATTATCTTACCAAGATATCTTTAGCAGTATTTCCATTAGTAGCTGTATATGTTATATTATTCAATAGGGAAATGCTGTCTCCAGCAATTAATGCTGGTATTTGTACATATTGTTTATATTTTCAAGAAGTATTAGCTAAATGGAAACTTGCTCCAGCTAAAGGAGATAAAAATAAAGCTAAAGAAATAATAAGAGGCAATCTTACCAGAACTGTGATTGATATATTGTGTTTATTAGTAGGAGTAATATGCTGTTACTTCTCATGGATAAATTTTATTGTTCATTTAGTTGGAGGTCCAGAAGTATTAAGATCATTTGTAAGTAGTTTAATGTGACTAGGTGTAAACCTAGATCACATTTTACAATCATCAATAAAATCAATCTATTTTTTCTTTTGAGGGAGAGGTTGACTTTAAGATGAGAAAAATATAAGGGGGAAAATTTAATGTTAGCGTTACGAGGACGACAGCCAGGAGACAATCTCACTATTATGAATGCATTCTATACGTTTCCTAAGAAGAATGAGAAAACTGGAAAGAGAGACAAAGA
>AUXO016458176.1_pt1 | contig 13185 bp, 13 predicted proteins | sample 768731 | NCBI WGS metagenome assembly AUXO01 (sample SAMN02715735, study PRJNA202380) | gut metagenome | biome: sheep rumen | host: Ovis aries | place: New Zealand: Palmerston North
AGTTCTAATCCAAGTATCTTATCTAAATCTTGATCTCTTGCACTAGTAAAAATAACTGGAACATCATTATTCTTTTCTCTTATAGCTTTAATAATATCATATCCAGATATATCATCTTTAAGCATAATATCAAGTATCCATAAATCTACTTTTTGATCAATATACTCTAAAGCTTTTCTTCCTTCATCAAAAGTAACAACTTCATATCCAGCTTTTTCTAAATAAAGCTTAACTATATTACTTAAATCTTTTTCATCTTCAACCAAACAAATTTTATACATTTATATCACCAAAATAATTATATCACATTAAAAACCTCATTTTATGTGAAATTATGTGAAAAAAAAGTAGCATTTCTGCTACTTATACATATCAAACAAATTACTACCATGATCATCATGTGATGTATCTACTACTTTCTTAGGCTCCTCTGGAACTGGTGGAGTAATACTTGGACTAGGATTTTGATTAACATTAGAAATTACATTATTATCATTACTTGGATTAGGATTATTATTAATATTAGTATTAACTCTATATTGAGCTCTTATCATATCTTCTCTACTCTTACCACCTGTAAGAATAAATTTAATAATAAATCCAACTACAAGTAAACCAATTGCTCCAGCTACTATATAAATAAAATACTTTGTATTATTATTAATAGTAATTTCCCCTTTGCTATCTTTCATCTCTTCGATTGTCTTACCAGCATAGTCAGACACTCCAGCCATACTACAACTATTATTATCTCCAATAACTGCTAAATATTTAACATCATTAATATTTTTACCATCTATTAAATGTTTTTGTAAAATACCTATACTATAACTAATTTCCTCATTTGGTTCTAGTTCAGTTTGCAATAAAGTATATTTCTCATTAGTACTACAATAATTAACAACACCAATATTTTTCTTATCACTATCAAATAAAGCAATAGAAATAGATATAGCTTCTTTCTCATTAGTAATATTTTTTATTCCACTAAATATAACATGTATACTCTTCAAAGAATTAGCTTGCATCTCATTATAATTGTAATAGAAATCTCTATATAAAAAATGTTCAGTCTCAACAGTAGCCTTATCACTTATTGGAATTAATTCATATAAACCATACTCTTTAGCATTAACATTAATACCTAAAAACATAATAAATATACATATAAATAAAATCATTTTCTTCATATTATCACCATTTTTATTATAACAAAAAAAGTAGTACAAAACTACTTAATATAAAAATAGTTTACAGTCGCAACAGCACATAATTCTTCTTTTTCATTAAATACCTTTGCCTCATAAACCCCCATCTTTTTACCAGCTCTAATAACAGTACAATAACAAGTTAATTTTTTTCCAGTACATGGCTTTAAATAATTAATTGTAGAACTAGAAGTATAAGCTTCTCTTCCATCCATCATTGCAAGAGCTCCTGCTGCACTATCACAAAGACCAAATATAAATCCACCATGACAAATCCCAAATGGATTTAGGCTTTCTTCTGTAATAAGAGCTTCACCAATAACATGATCTTTATCAGCTTCTATTAAACTATAATTATTATTTTTTATAAAACCCATATTGGCATCTTTTTTAATATCCATAAATTCCTCCTAAATACAATATAAATAAATAAAGAAAAAATGAAATATAGAACCAGCTAATACAAATAAATGAAATACTGAATGCATATAAGGAATCTTCTTACCACACGCATAAAGTATAGCACCTATTGAATAAATAATTCCACCACCTATTAAGAACCAGACACCCTTCATCGGACATAATTCTAAAATAGGCCCAAGTAACATTATACCACACCATCCAAGTAATAAATTACATAAAACCATTAACACACTAAATTTATCTACATCAATAGCAGTAAATACCACACTTAAAACTGTAATTCCCCATACTATTCCAAATGTAGTCCAGCCAAGTGCTCCACCAATTAAAGATATTGCAATTGGTGTATATGTACCAGCAACCATTAATAATACATTACAATGATCTATTACTCTTAATACTTTCTTACCAACTAAATTAGGACTTAATGAATGATAAATACATGAAATAGTATATAAAACTAACATAATAGCACCATAAACACAACTACTAACTATACCAATAGCACTATTACTCTTAATAACTAATAAGACAATAGCAGCTATACTAAGTAGTCCACCTACTCCATGACTAACCGCATTAAATATTTCTTCACCTAAACTATATTTAGGAATCTCAATTTTTGCCATATAATCATCTCCATACTAATAATTATACAACACTTGTTTAAAAAAAGAAAAGGTTTAATTTCCTTTCCTATATTTTTCAATAAATTTTTCTATTTCAGTCCAACTATTAAAATCATTTTTTCCAAATGATACTAAGTCCTTATCATCAAACAATAAAGTTAAAACATTATTATTAGTTAGTAACTTATAATTATAAGGATCACTCTCAATCATAAGATCAATCTTTTCTCTCTTACAAACTTTAACTTTACTTTCTCCGTAGCAAGAAGTCATAATACCATCTATTTCTATACCATTAGTAGCTAACCATTCTAATGTTACTTTATAATAATCAATATCTGTCCTAATCTGTGCCCCTCTTGCTGTTATTATATATATTTCATTACCTTTATTTCTTAATCTTCTAAGTACATCAACAACATTCTTTTTAGGATCAGCATACTTATATATTTCTTCTAATTTCTCATCATAAAACTTCTCCATCATAATCTCATTGTTATATACTTCATCATAATTAAGATTATTAATCATACAATATTCACTTAATTTAACTTCAACCATTTCTCTTGTTTTACAAATAGTATCATCAATATCAATACCTATTCTCATTTTAAATCCCCCAAGCTTTCTATAGCACCTTGTATAGTTTTAACTTCAATTAATTTAATTTTAGATTTATGTTCATCTAAATACTTCTTACATTCTTTATAATTATCACCACTAGGTACTAAGAAGACATCACAATCATTTTTAATAGCACCCATTAATTTATATTTAACTCCTCCAATTTCTCCAATAGTACCATCCTCTTCAATAGTACCAGTACCAGCAATCTTTAGTCCATGAGTTAAATCTTTACTAGTTAAACTATCATAAATAAACAAAGTAGTAATTAAGCCACCACTTGGTCCAGACTCACTATCCTTAAATTTAATTTTTACTTTAGGATTAGTCTTATACTTTTTCTCAACTCCAAGTATTACACCTAGTATTTTTCTTCCTTCTTCTTCATATAATTTACATTTTAATTCTTTTTCTTTATCATTTCTAAGTACTTTAACTATTACTTCATCACCAGCATTTAAAGTTTGCATATAATTACTATATTCAGAAACACTATTAAATTCTAAATCATTAATACTAAGTATTTGATCTTTAATCTTTAATGGATTCTTAGTATCAGTAAAAGTACCAGTTACAAATATATTAGTACTTATTTCAGTAAATTCCTTATTTGCTAAAGTATAAGCCCACTTAGTAGCAGTACCATTAGCAACTGATAAATCTAAATCACTTCTAAACTCTATATCTTCAATAGATTCACTATCATCATATTTATATAAATTAGCATTAACTCTTTCCCAGTCTCTCATAACATAACTTAGTAAATAAGTAGTAACAGTACCCTTTAACTCAGTAACATAGCTAATATTATAACTACCTTTCATTTTATTACTATCAGTAACATTAATACGACTAGATATATCATCAATACCACCACCAATAGTAATATAATAATTAACTGGCCAAGTAAGTACTAGATATATAATTACTAATATAATTAAAAAAAGTAAGTCGTCAAATATAGCATCCTTAATACTTTTTAATACTTTTTTCATTCTATCACCTATTTAATTATAGCATATTCCTAACTATAAAAAGAAGCCTTTATAAGACTTCTTTACATCAACAGCCACTTCCAGCTATGCACTTTCCATTTTCATCAAAAGTAAATGATACCCCTGGACTATCATAATTAGGATTATGAAGCTTAAATTGACCACTTCCAATTAATTCACCAACAAATTTATCAGCTGGTTTATTACCAAGTCCAGTATACCTTCCATCTACATAATAATACCATTTTCCATCAGCTTTCTTATACCAACCTGATGCCATAGCATACTTTTTATATGCATAAGCACCATCTTGGTAACTAAGCCAGTTTTCATTACCTGTAAAGAAATAATATCTTGCCCATCTGCCAGCTGGAACTCCACCATGAAACCAATATAACGATTGTTCTCCGGTAACTTTTTCTCCTTTTGCCCAAAAGTACCATAATCCTCCAGTGTGACTTGCCCAGACATTCGTAGGATATTTTTCTCCTTCCTGCCATCCATTTCCAATATAGCCATCATATGAATCGGTTTTAGGAACACCATCCCAGCCTACTATAGTAGCACTACAATGAACATGAATAGCAATAGCTTCACTAGGTTCAATATTAGATTTTAATTCTATTTTTTCTACTTTAGTACCATACTTAGTTTCTACTTTAGTCAACTTACTAGCATCAATTGGCGATCCATCACCTTGTGTATAAGTACAAACAATTCCAGTATCACTTGAAATTCCAATAGATCCTTCTGTTACTTTTTCTTCTAATGTAAGAGTACCAATAGTTCCATTTCTACTTATTCCCAATCCATTCTCTTTTGATTGAATAGATCCATTCTTAGAACTAGTAGCATTAAGTTTAATAATAGAATCTGCAAAAGGATTATCATTATATGAACCGGAAATATCATCAAAATTAACAGGAGTAATAATATTCATAGAATATCTAGTAGATAAATCCGGATGATAGAATACTATTTTTGCCATAAAAACATTATTCTCAACGACCATATCAACTGAATTAATTCTTAAATCTTTAACCAAGTGGCCGCAATCATTTTTACTCTCACCTAAATCAGGTAATTCATAAACTTCTTTTTTAGAATTATCAATTGCAGTACCAGCAGCATTAGCAGCCCCATATTCAATAGTAAATGATTCACCAGCATCTCCAGGTTCTACACCCATGCATTGACCTGCTTCTTTTCCTGATACATCATTACCTTCAAAAGAACGTTTTTTTACTACAAAAAACTTCTTAGTACCATCTTTAAAAGTAAGCTTAGCTTGAAATATATCAGTAAATTTATTTTCTTTTCCAACTGGACTAATAACTACACTTACTAGTCCTTTTCTAATAATATCTCCTTCAATATCTCTAGTAACAGTATTTTTAAAAGTAATTAATTTTTCTTTAGCCGATTCAATATTTTGCTTAGTATTAAAAGAACTAATCATACTAAATAAACCAACAGATATAATTCCAATAATAACAAATACCATTAAAATTTCTACTGTTGTCATTCCTTTATTATTCATTATCTAATCACCTCAATCGTTGCATAAGAATAATAGTAATCATCTTCTCCAGAAGTAGCATCATTACTATCTATCTTAGATTTAAATTCTGCAATAACACGATAAGGTGCTCCATTTAAAGAAGGATTCTTATAATTAGGTAAATAATTAATATAATCAGTAAATCCATCTTCATCACCAATTTTAGATTTAAACTTAGTAATATTATAATTAGTTACATATACTCTACTTATTTCAGCATCTTTCCAATACTCAATACATAATTCCTTTTGTGGTTTAGCAGCGTCAGCAAACTTATCACAAAATGAATCACTAGATTTAGTACTACTAGAGAAATAATAATATGCTTGTTCTCCCTTAATACTACCTTCAATTAAATTAAATCTATAATTAGGATTTTGCAAAAAATTCTTAAGCCAATACACTTTATATTTACTATCTATATCATCATAATGTTCTCTTTTTTCATACTCACCTATTAAAGGGAAAAAGTTGTTGTACAATATTGTAAAGATTGTCATTATAAACACAGTAACAACTAAAGTTTCTGCTAATACAAAGCCACTATTATTCAACTTTTTCATTTTTTTAGCCTCCCCTTTATTGCTATTATCTAAAAATTATTATATAATACTTTATAGTAAAATACCATAGTAAAAAAGATAAAAAGGAATTGGGGCTGAAAAGAATGGATAAAATGGCACAGTTTGATGTAAAACGTGTACAAAAAGGTGTTCAAAGTTTTATGGTTTCATTTGATTTCACAAAAACACCTATAACTCAAATAGCTGACTACATTATCATTGCTGCTTCGAAACATGGTGCATCAGACATCCATTTCGATCCTCGTGAAAATGGTATGATGGTCCGTTTCAGAATAGATGGTGATTGTCAAGATTACACATTTATTCCCTTAGCTTATGAGAAAAATTTAAGTACGAGATTAAAACTTTTAGCAAACATGAACATAACTGAATCAAGATTACCACAAGATGGTGCAATCAAAGGTGATTTTGGTGGCACTTATCTAGATATGCGTGTTTCTTCACTTCCACTTAACGAAGGTGAAAAAATCGTTATTCGTATTCTTGATTATTCACGAAGCTTACAAGGTATTGATTCATTAGGTTTCCATCCAGACAATTTACAAAAAGTAAAAAGAATGATGGAAATACCAAATGGTATTATCTTAACAACAGGAGCAACAGGTTCTGGTAAATCAACAACTACATATTCAATTCTACAAGGATTAAATAAACCAGAAACAAATGTTATTACTGTTGAAGACCCAATAGAAATGAATATTGAAGGAATTAACCAAGTTCAAGTAAATGCTGAAATTGGAATGACTTTTGCTGCTGCCCTACGTTCTATCTTACGTCAGGACCCAAATGTTATTCTAATTGGAGAGATTCGTGACTCTGAAACAGCACAAATTGCCGTTCGTGCATCAATAACTGGACACTTAGTTTTATCAACTATCCATACAAACAACACTTTAGCAACAGTTGAACGTCTTCTAGATATGAATGTTGAAAGATACTTACTTTCTACCGCATTAACTGGAATCATATCTCAAAGACTTGCTAAAATGTTATGTCCTGATTGCCGTTATCAAAGAGAAACAACTAAATACGAAAAGAAAGTATTTAAAAAATACATGCATATGGATGTGCCAATGGTTTGGGATGCTAATCCAAAAGGCTGTGATCATTGTCGTAAAGGTTATAAAGGACGTATCGCTGTACACGAAGTATTAGAGTTAGATGATGATATTAGAAATGCCTTAAATAATGAAAAAATGGATAAAAAAGCGTTAGCAAAATTAGTATATGGTACTAAAACAATCACTATGCTTCAAGATGCTTTAATTAAATGTTTAGATGGAAAAACTTCTTTTGAAGAAGTATATAAAACAATCGAAATTGAAAATGAAGATGATGACAACTATGAAGAAGAAGTAAAAGTTGTTGCAGAACAAGCTCCAAAACAAGAACCAGAAGAACCAGAAAGTGATGACTTATTAGATAATTCTGCTAAAGGTGAAGCAATTAAATTAAATGTTGGAATTATTCCTATTAATGAAAACCCTGAAGCTGAGCAACAAACAGAACAACAACCTACGCCAACTACAGAACAAGCTCCTGCTGCAGTACCAACTACTGAACAAACACCTGAACAAGTACAACCTACACAAGTTCAACCTGAAACTACACAACAGCAAGAAGCACAACCACAACAACAAATTAATATTCCAGGAGTTGTAGTTGCACCTGCTCAAGCTGAGCCACAACAACCTGAACAAACAGTTCCAGCTCAGCCAACACAAGTAGAACAAAATCAAGCACCTACTGTAGCAACAGAAACACCAGTTGATCAATTATCACCTGAAGAACATATGCCAATTCCAGCATTAACAACAACTACAGTTGCAACACCAAATGCTTCAGTTCCAGTTGCTGTTGCAGTTCCAGCACCTGCTCCAACTCCTACACCACAAGTAGAAACTGCACAACAAGCAAATAATGTAATACCTGTGGTAGCAACAGAACCACAAGCACCAACTGAACAGCAAGTAGTTGCACCTGCAGTTCAATCAGTTGTACCAGCAATTACAGAAGTTAACCCATCACCAGTTACACAAGCTGTTACCGTTAACAACCCTCAAATTGCTATACCTGAAATAACAATTGCTCAACCAGAAACTGAAGTTGAAAAACCACCAGAGATTAAAACATTTGATATTAAGAAACCTGATGACTTACCAAAAGAAGCCTTACTAACACCAATTCCAAATATCATAACAAACTCTGATGGAAATATAGAAAGTAAAAACACTGCACCACAGACACCATTAACACCAAGATTTGATAAATTAGAAAAACTATAAAAGAAGAGAAATCTTCTTTTTTTTATAAAAAAAAAGAGATTAAATCTCTTCTATAATTTTAAATATTTCATCATTTATATCTTCAATAGAACGAATCTTATCATCCTTAACACATTCAATTCTACTCCAATTATATAATTCAGAAAGTTCGATATATGCTTCCTCAGCATGTTTTAAATGTTCAGGATCTTTTTCATGCTCATCTAAATGTTCTCTATTCTTTTTTAATTCAGCAGATTTTTCAAATGGCATATGTAAAAATATTGTAATATCAGGTTTTGGTAATCTAAGTAACCAATATTCTAATTTATCAATCCATTGATACATATTAAATCGCTCATCTTTATCATATATCTTACTACCTTGATGAGCTAAATTACTAGTAGTATACCTATCTAATAATACATAATAATCATCATTTAAATATTTCTCAATCTCTTTAAAATTATATTTTCTATCAGCTGCATAATATAAACAAGAAACCATTGGATCAACATTAGGTGCTCCTTCTGGAAAGAATCCTTCACATATCTCTGGTTTACCAAGATAACAACCACCTACTATTTTACCAGTTGGAGTATCATACATTGGAAAATCAAATCTTTTTACTTTATACCCTTCAAGACCAAGTCTTTTCTCTAATAGTTTTGTTTGTGTCTCTTTTCCACTACAATCTGTACCTTCAATAACAATAATCTTTCCTGCCATTTTAATCACCTTTCTTATTTTAAATAAATCTTTACTTCAAATGAATTACCCAAAATATTTTTACCTTTATAATCATCACTAATCCATAGTCTTAATTTATAACGATCATTCTTTTTATTTAAAACACCAGAGTGGATTATCTTACCATTGTCTTTATCTTCTGCAATATATAAATTTCCGAATCCCACTTCTTTTTTATTACTATCTTCTAAGTAGTATTTAATATATTTTAAATCAATCTTATTATTAATAGGAGTAACAACAACATCAAAACTGCTTCCCTCTACCCCATCACTGTCAATATCAAATTCAACATAACTACTATTTTTATTAGATTTACCATCTTTATCGTTTAAAACATTGACTTCATCAATAGTAAGCTGTGTACCATCCATCATATTTCTAAAAGAAATAAAATTTAAAGTTTCTTTATTTATATTTGAAGAAAAGAGAAATTTAGTTACAAGAAAATAACCAGAGAATCCAATCATTAAAACTAGTAGAACTAATCTTAAACTAGATAGAATAATCCTTTTTCTCTGTTTTTTTTCTTCTCTAAGTTGTTTTTTTGTTTTTCTCTTCGTTTTTCTCTTCGCCATTCAAATACCTTCTTCTATCTTAATTTTAACAAATTAAACAACTACTTACAATATAAAAAGTGTCATTAGACACTTATATTATTATTTTCGTCAAATGGTACTAGTAAACATTTACGACTAGCTAAATAGTCACACATATGTACAAAATTTTGATACTTTGTCTTAGGTTTTTCTAATACCTCATTACCATTATAATCTGTAGTCCAAGGCCCCATATGAGTCTTAATAACATCTCCTACAAATAGAGCTTCTTTCTTACTTAAGCCTATTTCTTCATAATGCTCTACTACAAAATTAGCCATAAGTATTGGATGATCAAATCTAGTATACTTTTCTTGTTTCTCTCCTAGTTTTAATCCATCATGTACAAGTAAAGCAAGTAACATCAAATCCTTTTCTCTTGCACTATACTTATCTCCAATACAAGGATCACTTAATAATTCATATCCAATTCTCATAGCAGCTTTACTATGTCTAAGTAATCCTCCATCACCTAATGCATATTCTGGATGATACTTACCAGTTGAAGATGCAGCCTCATGGAACCAATATTCTGGTAACATATTAATAATATTAAGTAAAGCATCACTAATATCTTCATTCTTTATTAATTCTAATTCATCTAAAAATAATTCTTCTCTATCCATTTACTTCACCTTCTAATAACTTTACTATAACACTATTACTAATATACCATAAATCATTTGGAATAAAAAGCCTATTATCTTCGAGCTTCAATAATCCTTCATCTACTAAATTATCATATTTATAATAATAGTCTAAATCATTACTATATTTATCTTTAAAGCTCTCTAAGTTTATTCCATCACTAGTTCTAAGATTTAATATTATTTCATAATTAATTTTATCTTTAGTCTTTAAAAACTCTAAACTATTATCCATCATATAATCATGATTTAAATATTTAGTAATACTTCTAGTCTTACTATATCTAATATTACCTTCATATCCACTACTACCAAGTCCAAATCCATAATATTCTAAATTTTTCCAATAACACATATTATGTTTTGATCTATAAGTACTATTCTTACTAAAATTACTAATCTCATAATGATCAAAGTCACTTAAATAATCACATATTAAATCATACATTTTTCTATCAATTTCTTCATCTATATATTTATACCCCTCTATATATAATTTAGTATGTTCTTCTAATATTAAAGAATAAGTAGAAACATGAGTAATATTTAAACTCTTAATAAATTCTAAATCTCTAATTAAATCATCAATACTTTCATTCTTAATCGCATACATTAAATCAACATTAATATTATTAATACCTATCTTATTGCAATAATTAATAATATCAATAACCTTATTCTTATCAATATCTCTATCAAGTATCTCTAAATTATTTTTACCAATACTTTCAAGTCCAAAACTAATACGATTAATACCATAACTCTTAAATAAATCTAATTTAGAATAATCAATACTATCAAAATTACATTCTATAGTAAATTCAATATCTTTACTTTTATTAAGTTTATTAATAATACTAAACAATTTATTTAACTGTTTATTATTTAAACTACTAGGAGTTCCTCCTCCTATATATATAGTATCTAATACTTCTCCTTGATATGAATCATTAATTTCAATTTCTAATTCATCTAAGTATTTATCAACTATCTCTTCATTATAAAATATTTTACAAAAGTCACAATAACTACATATTTTATTGCAAAAAGGTATATGTATATAACAACTTCTTACATCTCTCATTACTTATCACCTGATGATAGTATTGATAAAAATGCTTCTTGTGGTACTTCTACACTACCAATTTGTTTCATTCTCTTCTTACCTGCTTTTTGCTTTTCAAGTAGTTTTCTCTTACGAGTAACATCTCCACCATAACATTTAGCAAGTACATCTTTTCTTAATGCTTTAATAGTCTCTCTTGCAATAACATGTTGACCTATCGCAGCTTGAATAGGAACTTCAAACATTTGTCTTGGAATAATTTCTTTTAACTTTTCAGTAACCGCTCTACCTCTAGGATATGCAAAATCCTTATGAACAATAACTGATAAAGCATCAACTACTTCTCCATTTAATAAAATATCCATCTTAACTAAATTACTTTCTCTATACCCTATTAATTCATAATCAAAAGAAGCATATCCTTTAGTAAATGACTTTAACTTATCAAAAAAATCATATACTATTTCAGATAAAGGAATATCATAATTAACTGTAACTCTCTTTTCATCTAAATAATCTACTCCAATAAAACTACCGCGTTTATTTTGACATAACTCCATAATTGGACCAATATATTCAGAAGGAGAAAAAACAGATACTTTAACATATGGTTCTAATGTTTTAGAAATAACTTCTCTTCTAGGCATCTTAGCTGGACTATCTACTAAAATCATACTACCATCAGTAAGTTCTACTTGATATATAACAGAAGGAGAAGTTGCAATTAAATCAATACCAAATTCTCTTTCAATTCTCTCTTCTATAATTTCCATATGAAGAAGCCCTAAGAAACCACATCTAAAACCAAAACCAAGCGCTTTAGAAGTCTCAGGTTCAAATGTTAAAGCAGCATCATTTAATTTAAGTTTTTGTAGTGCTTCTCGTAAATCTTCAAACTTATTAGATTCAATTGGATAAAGTCCTGAATAAACCATTGGTTTCATTTCCTTATATCCAGGAAGCTTAATACTAGCAGGATCATCATCTAATGTAATAGTATCACCCACATGTACATCACTAATACTCTTAATTGATGCATATAAGTAACCAACTTCTCCACTACTTAATTTATTTACTTTTACTTCTTTAGGAGTATTAATAGAAAGACCAACTACATCATAGACTGCACCAGTCTCCATCATTCTAATATTATCTCCTACTTTTACTTCTCCATCAACAACTCTAATACTAGTAATAACTCCTCTATAAGAATCAAATAAACTATCAAATATCAAAGCTTTTAATTTATCATTCTTATTACCTTTAGGACAAGGTATTTTATTAATAATAGTTTCTAATAATTCATCAATTCCAACACCAGTCTTAGCAGAAGTTAAAACAATTTCATCTCTATTAAAACCAATGTTTTCTAACTCTCCAATAACAGCTTCTACATCTGCTGAAGGAAGATCGATTTTATTAATAACTGGAATAACTACTAAATCATTATCTAATGCTAAATAAAGATTTGCTAAAGTCTGAGCTTCTATTCCTTGAGCAGCATCGACAACAAGTAATGCCCCTTCACATGCTGCTAAACTTCTACTTACTTCATAGGAAAAATCTACATGTCCTGGTGTATCTATTAAATGTAAATAATATTCTTCATCATTTAATTTATAAGTTAATTGAACAGCATTTAACTTAATAGTAATTCCACGTTCTCTTTCTAAGTCCATAGAATCTAACATTTGATCTTTTAACTCTCTTTTATCTATAGCCCCAGTTTTTTCTAATATTCTATCAGCTAGAGTACTTTTACCATGATCTATATGTGCAATAATACAAAAGTTTCTAATATTTTCTTGTTTCATATGTACTCCTCCAATTCATTA
>AUXO015501880.1_pt1 | contig 13183 bp, 13 predicted proteins | sample 768731 | NCBI WGS metagenome assembly AUXO01 (sample SAMN02715735, study PRJNA202380) | gut metagenome | biome: sheep rumen | host: Ovis aries | place: New Zealand: Palmerston North
CCGCAAATACATAGTCTACCAATATCTCCACCTGGAAAAATTATTGGATTTACAACAAAGCTATCTGTTGTCATTGCTATTTTTTTAGATCCATCGACAATAGCGCAGTCTTCTAGCTCCTTAACTGTTTCGTTATCAAATTCCTTTACAAATATTTCGTCTATTAATTGTGATGTAAAAGCTCCACCACTTCCATGTGCCATATTTATTATCATAGTCTTTACTGCCGTAGCAGTCCTCCTTAAATTAGTCGTTATTTTTAAATGCTTGATAGCAGCTTCCCTCAGATGAAACCATACAAGCTCCTTGAGGAGTTAGAGGGTTACATATTTTTTTAAATAATGGACATTCCTTTGAAGAAATTTTACCCATTAAAACATCACTACAGCGACAAGCCTTATTTATCTTCTTATCGTCATTTAGATTTTGGCTACCGGCATCGTATTTTAAATATTCATCCTTTAGATAAAGTCCGGAATTTGGGATATTTCCCATTCCACGCCAGATTGCATCTCCTTTTCTAAAGTATTTATCTATTTGTTTTTGGGCCTTTTGGTTACCATTAGTTTCTACAACGCTTTTGTAGTAGTTTCCTACAAGACTTTTTCCCATAGATATATATTTTTCTTTATTTATGCAGGTATTAGTAAGTGCATAAATTCCAAGTACTAATTCATATGGACTAAAGCCCGTAACTGCCATAGGCATTTTATACTTAGATGAAACCTCATTAAAAGCATCGCTTCCTGTAATAACGCTTACATGTCCTGGAGCTATAAAACCATCAATGTCGCATTTGTTCATACATAAAAAATCAATGGCTTCTGGCATGGTTTTTAGTGCTGTTAGAAGTTTTATGTTTGTTATATTCTCTTCTATTATTCTATCAAGTAAAAGTGTATATGTAGGAATGGTTGTTTCAAAACCAACAGCGGCAAAAATAAATTTCCTTTCCGGTTCTTTTTTTGCCATTTCAATAATATCAAGGGGTGAGTAAACATAGCTTGCTAGTAACCCCTTTCCCTTTTCTTCATTTAGGGTGCTAGTAGACCCTGGTATTCGCATCATATCTCCAAAGCTAACAATATGTGCTCCTTTTTTTCCAAGTTCAATTAATCTATCTACAAAAGCAGATGGACTAACACATACAGGGCAGCCAGGACCTGAAATCAATTTGATTTTAGGTGATATGATTTTTTTAATTCCTGATTTTGATATGGCGGCGGTATGACTTCCACAAACCTCCATAAGACGTAGAGTTTCGCCGTCGTATTCTTTTAGGAATGTGACGTATTTTTTTATTTCCTCTTTAATATCTAAATCCCTATTAGTTTGCATTAGTCAAATCTCCTAATTCATTAATTTCTGCAAAAATATCTCTAATCTCATCAGCTTCTGATTTAGATACTTTCTGAATAATACAACCAGCATGAACAAGCACGCTATCTCCGATTTCTACATCACATAAGCCAAGATGGGCATTAACAGTATTACCATTAAAATCCACTGTAGCTGTATTATTATCATTTATTTTTGTAATTATTCCTGGTAATGCAACACACATATAATTATTCCTTCTTCTTATTAATTCTAAATTTAATTTAAGCTAAGTACACTTGACCTAGTGCAATTCCGCCATCACCGCAAGGTACTTGATTATTAGTGTAAATATTAAAGCCTAAGTTCTTTAATTTAGTGTAGATAATTGTAAGTAGTAGGCTGTTATTAAAACAGCCACCAGATAAGGATACATCCATACAATCTGTCTTTTTTGAAATTAATAGACATATATTAACAAGGGCTGTTGCTAATGAATTAATAAATTCAAAGGCAAGCTCATTAACGTTACCCCCTGCCATATAGAGATTATAAATATCTCCAATCAAGTTAAGAGTGTCTAGTATAATTTCATTATTAGCTTCCTTTACTATTACAGCTATTAAAGGAGGAGGTAATTCATGTCCTATTTTTTCATAGTATTTATAGGCACATTCCTCTAGTTTAATAGGGGCTTCTCCCTCATAGGTGTTTTTATTTTTTATTCCTAGAATTACTGAAATAATATCAAAAAGTCTGCCACAAGATGAAGTTCTATAGCTATTAATATTATTATCTAGAGCACTTCTTAGTAAATCCTCTACAGGACTATTAAAAAATTCCCTTAAGAATTTATGTTTATCGAGTGTGTCTTTATCAATTATTCCCTTATCTATACACTGCATTATACTTACAGCTGCTGATTTATCTATATCAGTTGTGGCCAAATCTCCTCCTATAAGGCTTATGTAATCTAAATGTCCCATTCTTACAAAATCATTGTCCTTACAGTATAGAAATTCACCCCCCCAAATACAGCCATCATTTCCAAGGCCTGTTCCATCTAGTGCAATTCCTATGGTTTTTTCTAGATTATGCTCTGCCATAACAGAGGCTATGTGGGCATGGTGATGTTGTATAGTTTTTACTGGGCTGTTATTTTTAGCTGCAAATTCATGGCATTCTTTATTTGATAAATAGCCACTGTGTTTATCGCATATAAATTCCTTTGGAGATATGTTTAATAAATTCATAAATCTAGTTATGGATAAATTTCTTTCTTTAAATGCTCCTAAATCTATTAAGTCTCCAAAGTGTCCACTTAATGTTACATAATTTTTCTTAGCTAGGGCAAAAACTGACTTTAAATCTCCCCCAGCTGCAAAGCATTCTTCTTTTAATGTCTTATTTATTCTAATTGCTGTTGGTACAAAACCCCTAGCTCTTCTAATTATTTGTGTAATATATGTATCATCTATTTGTGTTACCTTCATAATTGAATCATCAAGGGAATTTGTGATTTTTCTGTTATTATAAAGGCATCCATCAATTAATCCTAAATCAAGTAGCTTTAATACTCTTTCGTCATCCTTTATAATTGGCTCCTTACTTAGGTTGCCACTTGTCATAATTAGTGCATCAAATTCCATCATAAGTAGAATCTGTAGTGGATTTACTGGTAACATTGCACCTAAATAACTTGAGTCATCATCTATAATTTCAGGTAGTTTACCTGTTTCTTTCTTTCTTAAAAGTACAATTGGTCTTGCATTGCTTTCTAAAAGTTCTTTTTCTTTTTCATTAACAATTGCATAATCTTTAATGTCTTCTACAGATTTAAACATTACTGCAAAAGGCTTATTCTGTCTTTTTTTAATCTGTCTTAATTTTTTAATGGATGCTACATTTCTTGCATCACATACAAAATGATATCCGCCTATATCTTTTATTGCTAGGATTTTACCCATTTTTAAAGCCTTTATTCCTATGTTTAAAGCTTCGTCTTTATAAAGAATTTCTGAGTCCTTTTCTTTATACATAAGCTTTGGGCCACAATCATTACAGCCAATGGTTTGGGCAAAATGGCGTCTATCGCCTACCTTAGTGTATTCATCTTCACAGGCCTTACACATAGGGAATTCCTTTAATGTAATATTGTCTCTGTCATAGGGAATATCCTCTATAATTGATATTCTTGGGCCACAGGAAACACAGCTAATAAAGGGATATTTATATCTTCTATTATGTGGATCTAAGAGTTCTTTTTGGCACTTGTTACAGGTACAATAATCCACAGGTATAAAGCGTATATCTCCTTCTAGGCTTGATGAATAGTCTATAAAAAAGGCTTTTTCTTCTATTGTTTCTTCCTCTTTAATCTTTAAACTAATGGATTTAACATTAGATCCCGGTAAGATATCATTGTCATATGTTAGTTTTTTAAGAGAAGAAATTAAGGCATTTGCTTTGTCTTTATCATCATATACTTTTATTAAAACTTGACCGCCTATATTTGAAACACAGCCCTTTGCATTTAGCTTTTGTCCTAATTGGCATACGTATGGCCTAAAACCCACACCTTGTACAAGTCCTTTTACATAAATGATATAAACAGTATGCATCTTTTTCCTCCTTAAATATTAAGCTAAGGAAGTAAATTCCTTAGCTTAAATTTAATTTATTCTAATAACACACATTGTATTATTATAGCTATTTAGCTTATTTCTTTAAGCCTTAGGTTCTGTTTCAGATTGTGAATTAGCATTAGCCTTAGCTTTTGCTGCAGCTTCAGCCTTTGCTTTAGCGGCTGCGGCAGCTTTCGCTGCTATTTCAGCTCTTTGCTTTGCTTCACGCTCTAAGACTTCTGGTGATTTTTGATAAACGGCCTCTGACTTAGTATTATTTGGTGTTTCATATCCAATTACCATAGATAGGCACTTCTTTGGACATTTTTCTACGCAAAAACCGCATGCTACACAGTCAAATCTGTTGATTGTCCATGTCCCCTTCATCTTATCTACGCTAAGGGCATTACTTGGACATGCTCTTGTGCACATTCCGCAGGAAATGCAGTTATCAATATCAATATCTACATGTCCTCTACTGCCCTCTGGATAAGTAGCAGGTTCAAATGGATAGGATGTAGTGACTGGTGGTAAGAATAGATTTTTAAGCGCTTGTGGCGCATATTGTAAAATTCCCATGTTTGGCACTCCTTTCCTATCTTTCTGTACAGCTAATGCATGGATCAATTGTAAGAACAAGTAATCCAACATCTGCAAGTTCTGTATTTTTTAGCATTTCGCATAAACCTAGTACATTGGCAAAAGTAGGAGTTCTAACTCTCATTCTGTCAAGGTATGGTGTTCCATTAGCTTTAACATAATAGAAAGCTTCACCTCTTGGCTGTTCTAGACGTGTAATAAATTCGCCATTAGGATTTCCCTTAACTGGCACGCTAATTGTCTTATCAGCTGGTAATTTAGAAATTGCCTGTCTAATAATATCAATTGACTGATAAATTTCCTTTAATCTTACGTAACATCTTGCGTAAGAATCACAGTCATTACTTGTTATTGGCTCTAAATCAATCATGCCATAACCTGCGTAATTAAGCTTTCTTAAATCTACATTTAATCCTGAAGCTCTAGCAAAAGGACCAACACAACCAAGCTCATGAGCCTTTTCTTTAGTTAGGATACCAACGCCCTTTAGTCTTGATTGAACTGTATAGTCATTAAAGAATGTCTTCTCAATAACTAATAATTCTTTTTCAACTTCAGAAATTGTATTAAGAATTATTTTTTGCTTATCTTCATCAATGTCACGTAGAACGCCACCAACTTTATTTACAGAAAAAATAAGTCTTGCACCTGCTGTTAATTCGTGAAGATCTAGGACTTTTTCTCTAATTCTCCAGCACTGGTAGAATAGGTTTTCATAGCCAAAACCATCTGCTAGTAAGCCAAGCCATAATAGGTGTGAATGCATTCTATTAAGCTCTGCCCAAATTGTTCTAAGAAGTTTAGCTCTATCTGGAACTTCCACGTCCATAATATGTTCAAGAGTTTCGCAGTATCCCATTCCATGCTGGAAACTACAGATACCACATGTTCTCTCAACAATATATGTCATTGTATTAAAATCTTTTTTCTTTACAAGACCCTCTAGTCCTCTATGAATAAAGCCTATTGAAGGGATTGCCTCAATTACTCTTTCATCTTCAACTACTAAATCAAGATGAATTGGTTCAGGTAGGACTGGATGTTGAGGTCCGAAAGGAATAACACTTCTTTTACCCATTACTCTTTTCCTCCCTCTTGTGGTGCAACACCTAGAGGTGCTTCCACATTAATTCTATATAATTTGTTATTTAAGTCATTAGTGATTAATTTAATCTTAACTCCAAAGATTTCTTTCATTTCATTTTCATAGAAAATTGCTGCAGGTATAAATTCTGTTATACTATGAATTTCCTCTTCTGGATCTATCACAACTCTTAAAGAAATAATTTCTAATGTGTCATAGTTTGAAAATGTATATGTAAGATGGAACTTATCTTCGTAATAAGCTGCACAGGCCTGAGAAAATCTTAGACCTGCTCTTTTTAATTCAAGACATCTCTCAAGAAGGTCACTAGCTGGAATTTCTTCTAATTTAGATAACTGACGCATTTTGTCGTTGGTTTTTAATTCTTTTTGCTCATCCATTACTGGTTTCCTCCTTTACTCTCTAGTTTGGCGGCTCTTTCATTATAAATTTCAACGCCTTTTATAATTCCGTCTATAATTGCCTGTGGTCTTGCGGCACATCCAGGAACATAAACATCTACAGGAATTGTAGTATCAACTCCACCAAGAATGTTATAACATTCCTTAAAAACGCCACCTGTACAGGCACAGACACCTATTGCAACTACAACCTTAGGATCTGCCATCTGGTCGTATAGCTGCTTTACAGTAGCCTGGTTTTGTGAATTAATTCCACCAGTTATAACCAAAATATCAGCCTGCATAGGGTCACCTGTATTCATAACTCCAAGTCTTTCGGCATCATAAACAGGTGTAAGACATGCTAATACTTCAATATCACAACCATTACAGCTTGATCCGTCGTAATGTAGAAGCCAAGGTGATTTACTAACTTTACCCATATTAACCTCCACTATTTTACAATCATTAGAATGATTAAGTTAACACCAGCAAAAAGGATAGTTACAATCCATGTAGTTTTTAGCATTGTCTGCCACTTAACTCTTGCTGATGTATTATCAATTAATATCTCAAGGAAATATACCAATAAAATTACTATTACCGCGCCAATTATGCTGATTAAATTTTTATTAGCAATAAAAAGACCTACTACAGCCATAAGGAAAACATTTTCATACCATTCTGTAATTGTAAAAATAGCAAGATTTCTTGTTCCTATATCTGTTGTAATTCCCTTTACAATTTCCTGATTTGGATGATGAGAAGTTGCAAGGTCAAATGGCGACTTTCTCATCTTAATTGTTAGAATAAATACAAATGCAACAAAGAATCCAGGTAGATAAATTATTGCACTTTTATTGCTCATTGCAATTTCGCTAACATTAAAGCTTCCTGTTGCAAGGTAGAAACCTACGCATGAGAAAAGTACTGCTGGTTCGTAAACCATCATTGCAAGTAATTCTCTTTGGGCACCAATTGATGCATAAGGAGAACTTGTTACAACACCTGCAAAATAAAGGAATGTTGCTGCTGTACTCATTACGAAAAAGCACATAAGTAAGTCAGTTCCTGCAAAGAAAAAAGCACCTGTTAATATCATAAGTACCATATATGAGATTAGTAGGAAATTCTGAGAATTTGCTACTGCTGTTGGCTTTTTTCTAAGAAGCTTTGAAACATCGTAGAATGGCTGAAGAAGTGGAGGTCCAACTCTTCGTTGCATTCTTGCTGAAATTTTTCTATCTAATCCATCTAGTAAACCACCAATCAATGGTGCTAGAAGGATGTAGCATATAGTAAGTATTACTTTTATCATAACAGTGCACCTCCTATAATCATGCACATCATCACAATAATTACTGCTAATGTAAGAATCTGTGATGGGAACATAAGCTTTCTAGATCCAATAATCTTATGGAAATAGAAGTTAGATAACCATAGAGTTTTATCTTCTCCAAAGGAATCTGTAAAGGCTCTGTTATCTCCTGTATTAACACCATTCATGTATGAAAGCTTTAATTCCTGTGTCTGATGCTTTCCGCTTTGGTAAGCAAGGAATGGTACTGCAAATACTACTAAAATAATTATAATTAATGTGAATAAAATCTTATCTGATAAAACATTTTGTGATGATCCAAACATCTGATTAACTAAAGGATTTACAAAAACTTCAGATAATAGTGGGAACAATGCACATAATGCAATCATTAAGACTGCGTGAATTGTTAATGAAATCATCTCATTTTTCTTTGTTTTATCTTTGATTTGTCTTCCGTTTAAGTGGCTGTGGCTAATGATTTTACCCATCCACTTTGTCCAGTAAAAGCTTGTTGTTGCTGAACCAAATATAATAAAGAATACTAGTATTATATTTCTCTCGTCTACTGATGCCTTAAGTGCTGCCCATTTTGAAATTAACATACCAAATGGTGCAAGGAACATTCCGGCAATACCAATAAACATAAAAATTGCTAACTTAGGTAGCATATAAAGTAAACCATGCATATCTTCTACATCTCTTGAACCTAGAGCATTTTCTGTAGCACCTACGTCCTGGAATAATAGGGATTTTGAAATTGCATGGAACATCATAAGGAATATTGCTGCCCAAACTGTTTCAGGTGTACCTACACCTGCACATGCAACCATTAATCCTAGGTTAGAAATTGTTGAGAAGGCAAGTACTTTCTTTCCATCTGACTGTGCGATTGCCATAAATGATGTAAGTAAGAAAGTAAAACCGCCAACAAGGGCTATCATTGTTCCTGTCTGTGTTTCTGACATAGCTGGAGCTAATCTAAGTAAAATATAGATTCCTGCTTTTACCATTGTAGCTGAGTGGAGAAGAGCTGAGCTTGGTGTTGGTGCAACCATGGCGCCAATAAGCCAAGTAGAAAATGGTAACTGAGCAGCCTTTGTAAGTGCTGCAATTGCAATTAATGAAACTGCAAGGCTAGCTGGCTTACTTCCAAGGATTGCTGCGCTAACTAACATATGTAAATCAACGCATCCTAGCTTTGTTCCAAAGTAAACAATGGCTATTGCTAGGGCACATCCGCCAAGTAAGTTCATCCAAAGTGCTCTGAAAGAATTTTTAATTGCCTCTGGCTCTCTTGTGTAGCCAATTAATAGGAATGAGCAAATACTTGTCATTTCCCAGAAGAAATCTATCCAAAGAAGATTCTCTGATAAAACAAATCCAAACATTGCTCCAAGGAATATAAATAATAATGCGAAGAAGTAATATCTTCTATCTTCTACGTTACTATGGTGTGGTGAATGATGATATCCATGCATATAACCTACTGCATAAATTACAATCAAACCACCGATTAATCCAACAATTATACACATAAGAATTGATAGATGATCAATATAAATGTGTCCGGCAAATTGTTGTCTTTCAGGTCCAAAAAGTTCATAGTATGCTATTAACAAAGTTGGACAAATTGATAATAAGCTTACCCATGCTCTTTTGTATTTAAATGATAGGTAAGTTACTACAATCATTAGTAAAAATTCTGCCAATAATATAACCTTATCCACCACTTCTGTTTCATAATATAAGGTTATTGGTTCCATCCCTTTCTTGCACCAAAGAACCACTAATACAAGTACAGATGCCATTATTACAACTGAACTTATATATGCAATTATATTGCGAACTTTGTTTACTCTAGTGCAATACATAATTAGGGATATTACTAATGGAAAAATAATTAAAAAAGGTATTACTGCCATAAGCACCCCCGTAAAAAGTTTTTGGCACATAAAATTACACTAAAGATTAGTAAATGTGCATGTTGTCTGTTTTTCTTTATAATAAACTTTGCTGTAATTTTATAGACCAATCCACCCTACATTATAAACTTCTGATATACCATTTTCAAATTCTTTTTGCATTAAATCATGGATTTTTATTGTTTTTTTAAAATGGTTTGCTAAAATCTTTTTTGGATTTCTTTTTGGAGGTTATTAATAATGCATGAAATGAGTTACTGTATAAAAATTGTGGATGAAGCAATTAGAGCGGCTAAAGATAACAATTTAAGCACTGTATCTGAGATTGTTGTATCCGTTGGAAAAATGACAGGTTGTGTGGATGAGCTTTTATTAAATGCCTTTGAGGCAGCAAAAAAGAACACAATCCTTTCTAATGCGACTTTGACATTAGTAAGCCAGGAAGTTGTAGCAAGTTGCCTTGACTGTAATAAGGATTATGTTCCAACTAGAGAATTTAATTACGCTTGTCCTATTTGTAAGGGATTTAATTCTAAAATTATTAAAGGTAGAAACTGCACAATTTTGAAATTAATGGGTGATTAGTTTATTTAGTATTTCATGAATTTCAGGATAGTTTCTTTTTAAAGAGATTGGATGTCCACTTTTATCAAGGAAACAATGCTCGCTTTTTCCTTCACATCTAACCTCTCCTGTCTTAGCATCTGTTACAATATATTTTAGGCTAAGCTTAATGCCGTTGTATTTTGTAACTTCTAAATTAATATTAACCTCATCGTAATAATGAGTCATAGTCTTATATATAGCACTAACAGATAGTACTGGGCTTATGATGCCTTTTTCTTCCATCGTCTCATATCCCATGCCAATCTGAGTTAATACGTATGATCTTGCTTCTTCAAACCATCTAATGTAATTACTGTGATGTACAATGCCCATCTGGTCTGTTTCATAGTATTGTACTCTGTGTGTGTATGTGTAATTTGCTTCTTGATTGCTCATGTTAGTATCCTTTCTTTAATTTATAAATTTGATTTAATTGATAATACACTTAAATGGTTTGTATTGTCCACCTCGTATTTTTTAACAACTTTCTCATATCTGTTCATCCACTTTGTTGTAATGCCTGTAAATTTAGCAACGGCTTCTTTTGTAGCACCTCCGCTAAGCATTGCTGTTAAGGCAACATGACGTAGACTTTGCATTGTAAATGGCTTTATTTCTTCCCCTTGCTCATTTAACATGTCAATGTATTTTAAGAGAAGGCGTTCTGTATCACGCATCTTTATTGGATTTTTTCGATTGTTTAGGAAAAGATAGCCGGAACTTACTTGATAGATATTAATGTATTTATCAAGAATTTCAGATATATCATTATCTAAGCTAAGAATTCTTGTTGCACCTTTAGTGGCTTTTAACTCTATGGCAAGGTTATCTTCATCTATAATTGCAATATTTTCAAATTTAAGATTACATATTTCACTATTTGTAAGTCCTAATTTAAGACTTAGGGAAAAAATTGTAAACGCCTTGTAATCGTCACACTCAAGTGTCTTTTTAAGAACCTTATCAATTACTGTAAGGCTTGGCAAATCTCTTGATTTAAAAATCTTATCCTGCTCTGGAATTGAGAATTCTTTGAAATAATTAGTGTATTGTTCTCCGTGAGAAATTCTGTAATTCTCTATAAAGTCACACATTGAACGCATTACGGAATAACGCATAACAGCGGTGGAGTAGGATAGTTTTTCTTTTTGTATCTTATTTATAAGATCCTCATAGAACTTCTTAGCATCATCTAAGCTAAGCTCATAAGGATCGTGTCCTACGCATTTTGTAAAGTATTTTACAACATTCCAATATTCTTTTCTTGTTCTTGTAGCTAGGTTAGTTTCAAAATAAACCCAGATTTTATCAGTAAAAATAGAACTAATAGTAATTTTCTTTGCAGTGGCAGTTGTTTTCTTTGCTGGGGTAGTAGTGTTAGCTGTCGTTGATTTTGTATTATTTTTCTTCATCTTAAACCCTCCTGTCATAAACCTTCTGTACACTTATTTTGACATACATTGACGACATATGTCAAACACTTTTAAAAAAAACCAACACACCACTTCATCAAAAAAATAAACTTCAAAATAACATAATTAAAAAGGAAGGGCAGATTATACTATCAATTAAAATTATGATTAAAGTATTAGTTGAGATATTATTGAAATGCTTATTTAGAGTTATTTTTTAAGAAATTTTTCGGAACAAATATGAAATTTATAGGCGTCTTTATAATTTAATTTATCCACATTAAGCCCAGTATTTATGCACATTTGCACTGTTTTGATGTGAATAATTTTGTTGATTTTATCAGTGATTTTTCATATAATTATAAGTGCGTTTTTATTTGTAAAAGATAACAATCGCAATAAAAAGACGGGGGTACCTATGGAACAATATTCAAGACGATTCATCGAAGAATTAGGTGGCCACATTGATCCGCTGATCATTGATTATTTCAACAAGAAGAAATCAGTCTATAAAGGATTTACTGCTGATAATGTTGCTGAGCTAATTGATGAAGCTTTGATGGAACATTTAGAAGGCAAGACTAGCCGAGATGATTTAATTCCAATTATAAATAAAATAAAAAAGTCAAGATTACAGAAAAGAGCTCGTTGGTATAAAAATTACATGAATGACATTGAGACAATGAACATTGATGATCCTAAGCATCCACTTGCTAATGACATTCAGATGGCTAAGACAATTGCCATTGAAAAATACTCAGATATTTTTGGTGATAAGGATATCCCAGAAATCATCGAAGAGAAGAAAAAAGAAGCCACTGCTTGGAAAAGTGATTCCAACAGCTTACTTATAAAATTTCCAGGTATATCATCATTTACAGATAAGTCAATTTATAACTCACTTAAGAATGATCTTATAATAAGTGCTTGGAAATATATTGATCAAGAACTTGCTGGAAACATTGATTCTTATTTAAGACAGTTCCCTGCTGAACTTGTTGACAAGCCACTTTTTAGTCCGTCATCATTTACACTTATGATGAACGAAGCATCTGAGAATATTTTGCAAGAAATTATAACAGATGAAAATGGCAAAGAACTTCTTGAAGTTCATGTTAACTCAGGAAAACTAAATCCACCAAAGGCTATGGATACTAACGACCTTAAACTTGTTAATGCATTCATATCTAACATCAATATGCAGGAGTTCTCAAGAGAGAAATCTGTAATCGTGGATTTGAATACTCTTGGTAAGGAAGTTGTAAATTATCACGTTGGAAAGAATGTACTTACAAAAATTTCAAACTCATGCAGAAAGCTTGTAGAATACAACTTTTTCTATGAATCAGATGGCAGCAAGATTTTCTTCAACCTTTTCGATAATATTGTCATAAAGGAAGATGCTGAAAGACCATATGCTATTGCTCAGTTCGGCGAAGTTTTAAGTAATGCCATAATTAAGAAAAAGCTTATCTCTATTACTTCTGCTTCATACGATGTCCTACAAAATAATCTTTCAAAGATTATTTGCTACGCAATGAAACAAGAACAGATTGCTAACCAGGAAAATAAAGTCGGCGAATACAGCTACACTTATTTTCAGAAAATCGTTCGTTTCAAATTAAAGAATAAGAAGAAGAATCTTCAGCTCATCCAGGATAGCTTACAAGAATTCGTAGATAACAAAATCGCCATCGAAAGCTTCGAACTAAAAAACGGCGTATTTATCCTAAAATTCCTACCACTATCCGACGCCGAACTCGAAGATCTCCAATTCGACAAAAAAGATAAATTAACAACTTCAGTTTAAAAAGATCCCCGCCTAGTGATATGTTCTCTCTTTACTGGACAATGTAAAGTTCAGTAAGGAATGTACATATCACTGGCGGGGTTTTT
>AUXO016301158.1_pt1 | contig 13183 bp, 12 predicted proteins | sample 768731 | NCBI WGS metagenome assembly AUXO01 (sample SAMN02715735, study PRJNA202380) | gut metagenome | biome: sheep rumen | host: Ovis aries | place: New Zealand: Palmerston North
AACGCAGGCAAAACCGTTAAAACCCACTACCGTGGAACCTTAAACGATGGAACCCAGTTCGATTCCTCCTATGACCGAGGCGAACCTCTTACCTTTACAGCTGGCGTCGGGATGATGATTCCGGGTTTTGACCAGGCTGTCGTCAATATGAATATCGGAGAAGAAGCCGACATCCACCTCACTCCGGAAATGGCCTACGGTCAGGTCGATCCGAGTGCGGTCTTCACGGTCAACATTTCCGAAATGCTGGGCGCGGAAACGCTGACCAAGGATCAGCGCGTCTACCTCTCCAATCAGTTCGGTCAGCAGTTCCCGGTTCGAGTTGTCGGAAAAGATGATACTACCATCACTTTCGACGCCAACCACGAACTGGCAGGAAAGGAACTGAACTTCCACATCGAGCTGGTAGCTGTGGAATAAGTTCATCGCTTCATCGAAAAAGACAGTCTCTCCATCATTCGGAGTACTGTCTTTTTTTAATCCTATCACATGTTTTCAAGTAGGCAGCTATCTGACACATTGGATTTCTCTACTGCATTCCTAATCAGAGCGCTCTTAGTTCCAACATAAGTTCCGAAACGGATCTTTCTTTCCCGAACAGGGCACTGGTTCCAAGTACGAACCCATCTGCTCCATCTTGCGAGAGCTTTTTAATCACTTCCGGACTGCAGTGTCCGTCAATCATAAGCTGAAACCCATACTTCTTTTTCAGCTGAATCAACTCTATGATCTTATCCCTTGTAAAATCAATAAAGCTCTGTCCAGCAAATCCAGGATTCACAGTCATTACCATGACATAATCACAAAGATTCAGCATTTCTTTTATGGAAGAGACACTGGTATCCGGATTAATTGCAATTCCCGCTCTCTTTCCCCTCGCCCGGATATGAGCCAAAGTTTTTATTACATATCGTTCGCTCTCCGGATGGATATAGATAATGTCGGCGCCCGCATCAATAAACCAATCCACCTTGGTTCCCGGATTTTCAATCATGAGATGGGCATCGATCAATTTATCGGTATTAGCCCTAACAGCCGCAATGTCCGTTGTTCCCATTGTAAAATTAGGCACAAAGATTCCATCCATAATGTCACAATGAAAGATATCTGCACCGGCAGTATCCAGCTCCCTTACAAATTCCGCAAGGTTCCCAAAATCTGCACACATCAAACTTGGACATAATATTTTTTTCATCATTTCATCATTAACCTCGTTATCGGTAAGTCGGATCTGCAAGGCACTTTTCCGCGTAGATAGCAGCTCCTATGACACCATTTTTCTGATCAGGATGAGAATAATAAATCTTCATTGTCTTCTCAGGATAAGGTTTCCTGGTTGATGCATGAGCATAGTGCTCCAGTTCATCCTTCGGAAACCCCTCCATTATCGGGAGTCCACCGCCAATAATCATATATTGCGGATTGAGCAAATTTTCTTCAATTGCAATAACCTGTCCCATCCCTTTAACGAATGCTTTTATTTCCGGAGTATCTGATTTTCGTTTAAAAATGTCACCAATGAAAACATCCGGGAAGTATTTCCGCTGAATCTTTTCCAGTGCCCTTCCCCCAATATTTGCTTCGAGACATCCTTTATTTCCACAGCCACATTCTTCTATATTTCCAAGCACAGGAATGTGTCCCAATTCTCCTCCAACACCATCAAAACCATTCCATAACCTGCCGTTTAATAAAATGGCGTTCCCTATACCAGTCCCAAAATATATGCCGCATGCACTCTCCGCATGATCAATTTGCAGTTCATATAAATCATAAAGCAGAAGATTGTTAACATCCCGATTCAAGTATACCGGGATGCCCAGCTTCCCCTCTAATGGCTCTGTGATCCTAAAAAAATCCGGTATATGATCAATATTGGGGGTCTGGAGAGCAGTTGTTCTTCTTCGGTCAATCGTTGATGGCATCCCGATAGAAACCGCATCAGGCATTTCATCAAAAACATATGCCTCCAAATAGCTTTTGATACATTCGCAGAGCTTGTTAAGTGGTTGCTGACCGATAAAGGTATCTGCCGTATGCAGTTGCTGATAGGATAATATTTTATGATCCGGCGAAACCAAGCCAAACCGCATATTTGTTCCGCCAATATCCACTCCCAGTACCATATCGTCTCCCTATTCAAAAGCAATCATCCACCGGCATCCGTTGGTTCTCTGTCCCGGTACTGTCTCCATTTTCATCCAATTAAGGGACAGGCTAAGCCTCATTGTACTTCTGCCACAGTGAGGTTCTGAGTATCTGCGATCTCCGTAATCATATCAATTCTGGTCTGATGTCTTCCGCCCTCAAATTTTGCATCAATCCAAGAATCAACAATCATCTTTGCCAGTTCCGGCCCTACGACACGTGATCCAAATGCAATAATATTTGTATTATTATGCCGCTTAGAAAGCTGCGCGGTATATGGCTCGCTGCAGACACATGCACGGATTCCCTTCACTTTATTCGCCGCAAGAGAAATACCGACACCGGTGCCGCAGATACACACACCTCCATCCACAGCCCCAGAAGCAACCAACTTTGCAACTTTATACCCGCTGATCGGATAGTTGAACCTCTCCTTGCTGTTTGTTCCAACATCTGTCACCTCAATCCCCCGATCTTCCAGATGCTTTTTGATTTCCTGCTTCAAGTCAACTGCAACATGATCATTTCCAATCGCAAGCTTCATACTCATTCTCCCTGTTTTGTATATCGTTCTTCATTTTAAATATGGTTTAAACCAAGATATAGCCCTTCATCTGCTCCAGCAGCCTTTTTTCTGCAGGTCCATCTGTGATCAGCATGACATCTTTTAGTCCCACCATTCTATAAAACTGATTCTTATAAAATTGGTTTTGATCCGCCAGGACATAAGTATTTGCCGAGTGACGGAAGGCAGTCACTTTAATTTCAGCATTTTCCATCTCTTTTGCACAGATTCCCATCTGCTCTGAGATTCCGTCTGCACCAAAGAACGCCTTGTCAAGTGAAAATCCCTTCAGCATTTCCACCGCGGCTGGTCCACAAATCGAATCGCTCTCGCATCGAAACTCTCCGCCAAGCAGGAAGCACTGAAGTCTATCCGGATTCATCCCTGCTTCTTGAATATTCCGAAGTACCTGCAAGCTGTTTGTAACAATGGTCAGCCGCTTTTCTTTCAAAAAAGGGATCATTCTATATGTAATTGAATCCGCGCCCAAGAACACCGCTTCATCATTTTGGATCATCTGCGCGGCACATCGAGCAATATTTTCGTCCATCATATCGGTTCCCGTTTCCTGCACATTCCCTTCATCTTTCGACAATTGTTTTATATCATGCAGCTTTCACAGCTTCAATCATCCGGAATGCGGTTCGTCCTTTTGGTGGGTAAACACCTGCGTAAATTGTAAAGATTTACATCCCTTCCGAAGATTTCCTTCTCACAAGAAAAACGGGCACAACATATGATTTCTTTTCAGCTTTGCCTCCCTCAATCATTTTTACAAGAAGCCGATTTGTCAAATCTGCCATCTGCTCAATATCCTGATGAATACTGGTAATCCCCGTTCCACAAATTTCTGCATAAATGCTGTCATCATTTCCAGTCAGCCGAATATCCTCTGGTATCCGATATCCACTGTCCAGAATTGCCCGATACGCGCCTACTGCCAGTTCATCTGTGGTTGCAACAATTCCATCGAACTTCAAGCGATGACGGAGCGCTTTTTGGACTGCGTAATATGCCTCCTGCATATCTGCTGTTGCCGTAATCATATGCAGATCCGATTCCAGCTTCATTCCACCATCCTGCAGCGCCCGCAAATATCCCCGATACCTGCGATTTTGATTTTCATCTTCAAGGAGCATATCTTCAATAATGGCAATATGTCTGCAGCCGGATCGAATCAGTTCTTTTGTTGCAAGATATCCTCCCTGCTCATTATCGGATTCAATTGTCACCTCCAGTGTTTCAGGCTCTATTGGAGGTCGGTCGAGGTAGACTGTCGGAAATTTTCTTAATTCGGCATAGTATCTCCGACCTGAGATCAAAACTATTCCTGAAACATTGTAAGCTCTGACGGAGCTGATCTGCCTACGCTCTATATCTTCCGATTCATCAGTATTGCAGATGATGCAGGTATATCCCAATTTAAACAGACCGGTCTGGATTCGAAGCACAAGAGATGCATAATACGGATTTTTGATGTCCGGAACAATTATTCCAACCGTTGGAAAGGGTTTGCTATACAGCCCCCCTCCGAAACGTTGTGGAACATATCCCAGCTCATAAATGATTCTGCGCACCCGCTTTTCTGTTTCTTTTGAAAATCTGCCACTATGATTCAAAATGCGGGATACAGTGGCAACCGAAACGCCTGCCTTTTCCGCTACATCCTTAATCGTAATCTGCCGCTCTGCCATTTTGATTTCTTCTCACACCAAACAAGCGAAATCCTTTCAGTATAAAAGGAAAACCTCTATCCTTATGCCAGGGTATAGTTCCCAGCTTCCTGCATCATTTCATTATCGGCATCAACAAGCAGTGGGACTTCGCCCAGATCAAAAACCTTGCAGAGTGTCGTTATATTATATTTGCTGCTGTCGGCAAGTATATAGGGCTGCGTCGAATGGGTCCTCACAATCCTCTTTTTCTCTGCTTCCCTCAGATCAGGCGTGTTAAATCCGGAAAGCTTTGAAATGCCGCTGGTTCCTAAAAAGGCCTTATCAAAATAATAGCCCTCCAGCATTTGATTTGTGATAGTTCCTACAATCGACGCGGTTGCAATCTTGATTTCTCCGCCCATCACGATGCACTGAATCTGACTGTCCGTAATCTTTGCTTTTTGAAGTTCGCTCTGAACCAATGCGTTTGTCGTTACAATTGTGAATGTTTTGTCTTTCAGGTAGCGAATCATCATCAGTGGCGTGCTTCCGGCATCAATATAGATAGCATCGCCATCCTTAACTAAACTGGCCGCATACTGTGCGATTCTCTCCTTTTCACTAGTGTGCTGCAAAAATTTAGAATCCACAGGTGTATCAAAAGTTCCCTGCCGAAGACAGATTCCTCCGCCCCCAAGAAGGGTAACCACACCTTCTCCTTCAAGCGCTTTCAGATCTCTCCGTATCGTCGATTCTGATATCTCATTGAAATTCCCGCAAAGCTCTGTAATCTGAGTGATTTCCTTTCCTTCAAGCAATTCAATTTCTTTTTGTCTGCGTTCATATGGAATCATACCTTTCTCCCGTCACTCCTTCCTTTCCAGCAGAAGCTTCCCCTCTTTCACTCGGTTTGAAAGGACAACACGTCTTTCAGTCTCGGCATAGAAGCCTGAGCTCCTATTCCGCAGACGGTCACTGCGCTGCATCGGGTTGCAAACCTTCCTCCTTCAAATAAGTCTTTCCCTTCCGAAAGAGAATATGCGAGTCCACCGATATAGGAATCTCCAGCCCCGGTCGTTTCAATTGCATTTACGGGGATGGACGGAATAGCCTCTGATTTGCCACCGCTGATCATGACTGAGCCAAAAGCGCCAAGCGTAATGACCCATGCATTTCTCAATTCCGACGCCGCTTTTAAACCTTCCTCTTTTGCCGCTTCAGCGCTTACAATTTTCGAACCAAAATAATAAGAAGCCTCCACCTCATTGACAATCACAACGTCACACATTCCCAGGTGTTCTCGATCCATCTCTGCAGCCGGCGCAGCATTGTACAAAATCTTTGCTCCACTCTGTCTGCCAATTTCAATCACATACCGATTTACATCTGAGGGGACTTCATTTTGAAGAATAAGAATATCTGCACTCTCAATCAGTTCCCTGTTTTGATCGATATCGGAACAGGAAAGATCGAAATTTGCACCGCGGTTGATTGTAGAAAAGACCCTTCCATCTTCTAAGGCATGAACGATCCCCATTCCCGTTGTCTCTTTTGATCTTTTGATAAAATCTGTAATCACTCCACACTTCTTTGCTTCAGAAAGGAGAAAATCCCCCATACTATCCGCTCCGACAGCACCGATCATATATGTTTCAGCGCCTAACTTTGCAGCTTGAGCCGCCTGGTTACTGCCTTTTCCGCCGGCCGCCATTGCTGCGCTTTGAGCAGGCATCGTTTCTCCCTGCTCCGGCATTCTTTTTACTTTTAAAATAATGTCGCTATTCATGCTGCCAACGACAACGATTTTCTTTCCCATCACTGACCAAAACCTCTCTTTACTTCTAAAAAACGCACCCAGGATGCTGCTCCCAGGTGCGTCCATTACGACTGGATTTATTTCGCAGCCTTTTTCTTCGCCATAAAGTTTGAAATATCCTGCTGAATAAATTCAAAATAGGATGCCACGATGATGATAATGCCCGTTACAACATACTGCCAGAAGGAATCGACATTGATAACGACCATTCCTACCTTTAAAACCGCAAGCATCAGGGCTCCGACGAAAGTGCCGAGCGCAGTTCCTCTGCCGCCCGCCATTCTCGTACCGCCAATTGCTGCCGCGGCAATTGCATTCGTTTCATATCCTTGACCGGCTGTGGATTCAGCAGAACCAAGGGATGCCAGCATGACAAGCCCCGCGGCGGCTGCGCATGTCCCGCAAACGATATACGCGATATATTTTACCTTGGTAACATTTACACCGGAAAGTTTTGCAGCCTCTTCGTTATCTCCGACAGCGTAGAGGTAATCACCCGTTCTGGTCTTAGATAGCACGATATGAATCAGCACAAAAATAATGACCATAAACAGAATGTACCATCTGACATTGCCGATCATCTTACCATTGAATATATTTCTGAAAGAATCAGGAACCTGGGTAACCGGCTGGCCTCCTGTTACGACATACGCAATACCTCTGTATAAGGACATTGTACCGAGAGTTGCGATGAACGGCTGAAGCTTTAAAGCCGTGATTAAAAAGCCATTAAAGGCTCCAAGAGCGGCACCGACCAGCAATCCAGCCAGGATGGCAAGCCAGGGATTAATACCGTTAACCGTCATAGAAGCGCAGACAATGCCGACGATAGCGAATGTACAACCAATGGAAAGATCAATTCCGCCGGTAATAATGGCAAACATAATCCCTGCCGCGAGGATTCCATTGAGTACCATCTGCTGCAGAACTGTGATTAAGTTATTCACGCCCAGGAAATTGGCGTTCATAACCGTAAATACGGTCCCCATGCCAAATGTCGCCAGCAGCACGACAAGTTCTCTTTTATACTTATTCCAGAAGTTTTTCACTTGTTCTCTCCTCCTATCGCATAATCCAGCATCTGGTCGCTCGTACCAAACTCACTTCTGTCCAGTTCTGCACTGACCCTTCCCTCACTCATCACAATGATTCTATCGCTAAGTCCCATCACTTCCGGCAGTTCAGAAGAGATCACGATCAAGGACTTGCCCTCCTGTATCATCTCTTCCATTAACCGGTAAATTTCTGCCTTAGCTCCGACGTCAACGCCTTTGGTCGGCTCATCAAAAATAATGATATCTGCATCCGTTGACATCCACCGTGCCAGGATCACTTTCTGTTGATTGCCTCCGGACATATTTCCAGTCAGATAATTTGGATTATTCGGATGAATATCCAATTCTTGAAAGAAATGAGCAGCATTGGCATCTTTTTTCTTCTGATTCAGGAATTTCCCATTCTCATATTTCTGAAGACTGGATATTGCAATATTCTGAGTATTTGTGGAAAGCTTCATAAATCCCTGGGTCTTTCGATCTTCGGGAATTAATCCAATTCCGGCGGCTAAGGCTTTTGTTGTATTCCAGCTGCTCGTGTTAACCCGTTTCCCATGAAGGTAGACCTCACCGCCCGTAATCATATCTGCGCCATATATGGCACGCATCGTCTCGGTTCGACCTGCACCGACCAGCCCGAAAAAGCCAAGCATCTCTCCTTTGTGCAGTTCAAAAGAAATATTCTCAAAACCTGCCGGTCCTGAGAGGTGATTGACTTTCAGAACAACCTCATCATTCTTCTGTGCGGCAATCGTTCTGGATGCGACAGCTGCAACCGATCTCCCTACCATGGCATGGATCAATTCATCTCTGGTTGTATTCCTGACATCCATGGTTGTGATATATTCACCGTCCCGCATAATCACGGCCTTATCACAAATTTCAAAAATCTCTTCCAACCTATGGCTGACATAAAGAACGGTAACCCCATCTTTCTTCAGCTGTCTAACCACTTTGAACAGCGCCTCTGTTTCACTGATCGAAAGAGAGGCAGTCGGCTCATCCAAAGAAATAATCGTAGAATGGTGAAAAAGTGCTCTTGCGATTGCTAACATCTGCATCTGTCCGGAAGTCAGCTTATCCGCCAAATCCTCGGATCTGAAATTGCAATTCAGCCTATGAAGGATCTCATTAACATCCGTATGCATCTTTTTATAGTCAATAAACAAACCCTTTTTCGGCTCATATCCCAAAGTTATGTTCTGTCCAACCGTCAGATCCCTGACAATCAGGGTTTCCTGATGAACTTTCGAAATCTTGCCTTCAATAATTGCCTGGTTTGGATTCTTGAACTTTACCTTTTTTCCATTTAGAATTACCTCTCCTTCATACTCCGGATAAACTCCATGAAGGATATTCAGAAGCGTAGATTTCCCTGCACCATTTTCTCCAAGCAGGGCTGTAACCTCACCTTCTTCAACGGAAAAGGAGATATCTTTCAGGACATGTGCGCCAGGGAAGTATTTATTTATTTTTACAAATTCTACCGCTTTAGCCACTTACTCTCTCCTTCTATGAACCGTGGGATGCCTCAAGACATCCCACGGTTCATACAGCTCTCTCAATTTCAGTTTTTATTACTTGGTTGTATACTTTGTATCAACCCAGTTGATAATATCCGCCGCATCATCATCTACATTTTCAGAGTCAATTAAAGCCTGCGGTGTTGCAGTCACATGTGGCACTTTCTGCCCTGCCAGTGATCTCAAAGTCACTTCAGTCGCAACCTGTGACATATAAAGCGGAAAGGAATCCACAGTTGCGTCAAGCTTACCTGCTCTGATCGAATCGTATGCCTCAGAGATACCGTCAACCGACACAACTAGACAATCAGATCCGGCTTCTTCAACCGCTTCAACGACACCAAGTCCCATATCATCATTATTGCAGAAAATAGCCCCCAAGTCCGGATACTGCTGTAACCAGGTAGAAGCAAGTTCCTTTGCCTTCTGGCGGTCCCAGTCAGCGTTCTGCTTCGCTACAATTTCAAGCCCGGACTGATTGTCTTTAACCCAATCTTCAAATCCAGCTGTTCTTTCCCGTGCAGCAAAGGCCTTTGCCATACCGATTACAATGCCTACCTGACCTTTGCCTCCAAGCTTTTTATCGACCCATTCGGCTGCCAGCTGACCATTCTGATAGGCATTCGGACCAACATAGAAGTCACAGTTGGCAATCAAACCATCATTCACATTTACAACCGGAATCTTAGCCGTCTTTGCATTGTCAACCGCAGATGCCAGATTCGAATCAGAAATCGGGGAAGCCATAATTGCATGAACACCCTGGTTGACAGCGTTGTCCATCATGGTCTGCTGCCCGGTTTCATCACTTTCATCCGTTGTAGCTTCTACATCGATATCAACACCTGAATTCTTAGCTGCAGTTTCGTAACCTTCCTGAAGAGATCTCCAGAACTCATTCGAAACAGACTTTTCAACGGCAGTAAGTTTCACCCCCGAGGCGACCGGAACTTCATCTCCAAGCTGTTTCCTAACCTCTTCGATTGTCATGGAACTCTCATCCTTATCCGGATTAAAATCTTCAACTGCTGCCGTCGCTGCTTCTGATGTCGCTTCAGACGCTGCTGTCGAATTTGACTTCGGCGCACCGGAAGAACTGCCGCAAGCTGCAATTCCGAGCGTCATCGCTGCTGCAAGAGCAATTGCCACTACTTTCTTTTTCATGTTTCGTCCTCCTTATATATGTTTGATATATTCTGTCCCGGCTGAATAATACCGGGGGTAAAACCAGTTTCAATTATCGAATTGCTTCCAGCACCAACTTAGAAACCTGAACGCCATCCTCTTTGCTGATCACCTCTGCAATACGATCCATTCCAATCTCATCGATCACATGATTTAATTTTTCAAAAGCATCGATATTAGCCTGTGTCTCTTCAAATGGATTTTCGCGTATTGGAAAGGTATCAAAAAAAACAACTCCCTGATAATTGTATTTTCGCAAATAATATACAAACTCCAGGCACAGGATCGGATTGATCGAGCCAAAGATCATTCCACTGTCCTGCCATCCATATCCATCATTCATATGCAGCCCATACAGACAATTTTTTTTTGCGGCAAGAGCCAATCCGTATGCAGGCATGTCATGCTTCATCAACATATGGCAAAAATCCAGCGTGCATCCAATGTTTCGCCTGGCGACATCATCAATCAAATGAAGAGTCATGCCCGTACTGTCGATCATTGCAAAATTTCTTTCTTCATAAGGCTTGTATTCAATAGAAATTTTGATTTCCTTTTTCTCCCCAGATCCTTCAGCGTAATCACAAATCTCACGAAGTGATTTGACAAGCAGATCCCATTTTTTTTCATAATCGATCTGCAGGGCATAATCAAATCCATCATTTTCAAGCCACAGCGTTACAATATTTCCATTCAGCGCCCTGCATACATCGACGGCTGCTCTGCACATCTGCATGGCCTTTGCATGAGACTCAGGACTCGGATTTGTCAAATCCCCATATTTAAACTCTTGTCCACGCCAGCGCACTGCCAAACCGTTAACTTTTAAGTCCCCCTTTCGGCGTTTAATTTCTTCAATATCATAGTCTGTAAAATGCTCCGGATAATTAAACTCCAGATGAGTAATCCCCTTCATCTTTCTGTAACTATCGATTGCATCGTACACCGTCGAATTTTTAAATACGAAGGAATTGAATCTTCCTGCGTAGCTGAATTTCATATACGCTGTGTCCTTTCCAGAGTAGAGCCCTCCTTAAAAGCTCTCTCTTTATCTATTTTTGTCTCTTTTTTTCATTTTCTATCATAAATATTAATTTTATTTTCATTTTTTGTCAATTTGGGATGTTGCACTCATTTTGTTTCTTGTTTTTGTGGATAGTGCACATTCAATGAATCTAACCCCGCTTAGTAACACCCTTATTTTATTAATAAAGCCTCTCATTTATGATGCATGCCGGTCTAGTCATCACTGATTTTCATTTTTATTTTCATTTTATTTTAATAATTTTTATTTTTCTTCACAGAAATGAGGATCCGCATGCCAAAAAAGGGTGCGATGAAGCGGTCAAATTGCTCCATCACACCCTTTTTTCGTTTATACCTGCAAGATTTAATCTAAAAGGATTCTTATTACACAATCATATAATTATCAGTATCTTTCAGAACATCATTGTATTCATTCGTTATTAGTGTCGCTTCTCCGATCTCAAAAATCTTACACAGCGTTGAAACATTATATTTGCTGCTGTCTGCAAGAATATAACAGTTTTTCGCATGTTCCTTAACAATCCGCTTCTTTGCAACTTCGCGGAAGTCAGGTGTATTAAACCCGGATTGACTGGAAATCCCGCTCGTCCCCAGAAAAGCCTTGTCAAAATAGTATCTCTGCAGCATTTGGTTTGTCATCGCCCCCACAATTGAAGCGGTTGCAATTTTCAGTTCTCCGCCAACAGAAATACATTGAATATCACTATTGCTGATTTCAGCGCTTTTGAGTGCATTTTGAACCAAAGCATTCGTTGTCACCATAACAACATGCTTCCCTTTCAGGTATTTGAGCATGCAAAGAGGTGTGCTGCCAGCATCGATATAAATTGCCTCTCCATCTTTTACCAGATCTGCTGCAAATTTAGCAATCTTTTCCTTTTCTGCAACATGCTGCACCGTCTTAGCATCTACCGGCTCATCCAAAGTCCGTTTGCGAAGGCTCACTCCGCCGCCTCCCAGCAGAGCCAGACGTCCTTCTTTTTCAAGATATTTCAAATCCCTTCGGACAGTTGATTCTGAAACATCCCTCATCCTGTTGCACAAGTCTTCTATTTGCGTAATTTCATGATCTTCGAGAAACTTGAGTATTTGCTGTCTTCTTTCATAAGGAATCATACGCCCACCCGCTGTACAGACATATCTACTGACTTCTGTCAAATTATTTCATCTGATGTCATTCATTCTATCAGATTCCTTGTTTTTAGCAATAAATGAAACACTAAACCCCGCTTCCTATTGGCTCTCTCTACAAAAACTCAAACCTGCAGACCATATCTCTTGTAACATCGGATCTTTTCAAGCCGACTAATCTTTGTTTCTTGCATTACCTGCCAAGTTCCTTTCCTATCACAGATTCATCGACAGCGAAATTCTGTTCCTTGCCTTATCCACGGACAGAACCTTGACCTTCACAATATCGCCGACCTTCACGACATCGAGCGGGTGCTTCACATATCCGTCGGACAGGTGGGAAATGTGGACCAGCCCGTCCTGATGCACGCCAATATCGACAAAGGCACCGAAGTCGACAATATTCCGAACCGTTCCGGTCAAAACCATATCCGGCTGCAGATCCTCCATCGAAAGCACGTCGCTGCGCAGAACCGGTCCATGAATCTTGTCGCGCGGATCCCGCCCCGGCTTCTCCAGCTCCTTGATCACATCCTCCAGCGTATAGATGCCCAGTCCGGTCGTTTCCGAAAGCTGCTTTAGTTCCGTCTCTTTTCCCCTCTTTCCGGCAAGGCTGGAAATGGTCTGCTCCAGATCCGCGGTCTTTCCATTTGTCACATCCTCTTTGCTATAGCCCAGTTCCTTTAAAAGGACCCTTGCAGCGTCATAACTTTCCGGATGCACAGCCGTCCGGTCGAGGGGCTCCGATCCGCCGTTAATCCGAAGGAAACCGGCACACTGTCCGTAGGCTTTTGGCCCCAGCCCCTTGACCTTCAGGAGATCCTTCCTCTGCGTAAATTTCCCATTGTACTCTCTGTATTCGACAATATTTTTCGCGACCGTCTTCGTGATGCCGGCGACATAGGACAGCAGGGCCGCACTGGCGGTGTTGGCATCGACGCCGACACGGTTGACGCAATCCTCGACAACCGCTGACAGGACATTTCCCAGCCTGGTCTGGTTCATATCGTGCTGATACTGCCCGACTCCGATGGACTTGGGATCAATCTTGACCAACT
>AUXO010831082.1_pt1 | contig 13180 bp, 11 predicted proteins | sample 768731 | NCBI WGS metagenome assembly AUXO01 (sample SAMN02715735, study PRJNA202380) | gut metagenome | biome: sheep rumen | host: Ovis aries | place: New Zealand: Palmerston North
AGTCTTGATGCAGTTCCACCTGCTAATAAAATACCTTTCATATTATTTTAATTCCTCCTTCATATATTCTTCCAAAGCTTCTTCCCAAGGCTTTGGTGTTATCCCTATTGATTTTAATTTTTCTTTTGATAATTTGCTATTCTTTGGTCTATCACTTGATTGTGGAAACATTTCCTTATATTTTTCTGATGTAATTGCATTTACTTTTGTTTTTATTCCAGCAATTTCATATATCTTTCTGGTAAATTGACACCACGTTGTAAATCCTTCGTTTGTAGAATGATATACACCATATTCTGGTTCTTTTTCTATAACTTTTTCTATTATCTCACAAAGTGTTGTAGTTGTTGTTGGACTTCCATTTTGGTCATCTACTACATTTACCTCATCATTATTTTTAGCTAATCTTAGCATTGTTTTAACAAAGTTTTTACCTCTTATTCCATATAACCATGCTGTTCTTAGTATATAATATTTTTCTGCCTTAGCCGCATTAATTTCTCCTGCTAATTTAGTTCTTCCATATGCACTAACTGGTGCTGGAGCCATATCTTCGGTATAAGCTTTATCTATTTCCAAGTCTCCTGGAAATACATAGTCTGTGCTTATATGTATAAACTTAGAATTATTTTCACGTACAGCATCTGCAATATTTAAAACTGCATCTCCATTGACCGACATTGCTAATTCTTCCTTTACTTCACATGCATCAACATTAGTAAAAGCAGCGCAATTTATAACATAATCTGGTTTTAGTTCTTCAACTTTTGCAAATACTGCTTGTCTATCACAAATATCTAATGTTTCAAGTGTTGTGCCATGAACTAAATACTTTTTGCACAATCTTTCTTCTAACTCTCCGCCCAACATACCGTCGGCACCAATCAATAATATTTTTTTCATTTTTCTCCTACCTTTCTCTATGTTTCAAATTCTATCATATTTTTTTATATTAGTAATACTATTTTTAAAGATTACACACTATTTTCACAATACAGACATATTTTATATAAATAGTGCTGGTAATCCCCATATAGTTAGTATGGTAAAAAGCCACATTGCAGCTTTTATATACTTAGGATTTGTATAATTTATCGCTAAGAATTCTAATGCTGTTGTTATAGCTACAAATAAATATAAATATCTTCTATCAAAAAATGGATTTGGTATAAGATTTGTTATAACAACTAAAGCAAGCACAATATATATTCCTATACTTTTTTTCTTAAATAATTTTTCCTTAACGTTTGACCACATATAATATAGAATATAAAGATTCAATAATCCAATTGCAAAGGCTACATCAACGCCGTTACTATATGCAAATCCCGTATAAGTTTTTACAATATTTGGAAGTGTATTTAAAGTCATAACTATTTCAAATACTGTTACAGCCATCATCGTAATAAAAAATGAATCATGTTTTGAATCATCATTTTTAAATGAATAAATCCCTGCCATTATCAATGGTAATGGGAATAAATGTAATAATGAATAGTATAAAACTTTATTTCCATAATTGGTATAAGGCATCAAAAAGCTATATGGAAATGAAAACAAATTAGAACTTGTAGCTATGTTAGATGAACTAGCTGATACGTACAAGTTTGTATATTTTCCAATCAAGAAATATATAACATATAGTACAACTAAAGCAATACCTCCAATACCGAATGAATTCTTCCAATATTTTTTATCTTGTTTTAAGATGGTCCAAATTGCCAAACCAATAAATAGATATATTAATGGAAATTGCAACGAAAAATCAGATGACAATACATATGCTATTGTACTTAGTATCATTCCAATTATAGAAAACATGCTATTTTTTCTTTTAGATTTTCCATCCTTTTGAACAACATTTTTATTATCGAAATATTTGTTTAAGAATATAATAAACAACTCACCTAGCGTCACTAAATCAAAATTGATTCTAGCTAAAACTGGGGATGAAAAGCATAAAAAGAATGTACCAAATTTCGATATATACTTATCATTATTGGTTAAGATATTTAAAAATTTATATGTCACAATAGTAAATGCATAAAGCTTTAGACAAAAAAACTCACCTCTAAATAGTACACACACTCCCAATTTTCCTAAAGTAAAATCAAGAATATCAAGGATTACAACTATTATTAAGGCAACTATCAATTTCTGTTTTAGCGTCAATTTTTTCAAAAAAGTTTTCATTAGAATAATCCTTTCGCCGAATATCTTTTTAGATTCTATCATAAGATTAAAAAATCTACTATACTTTTTATAAAAATTTGATATAATGTGTCTAAATTTAATAAAAGGAGCTAAACAATATGAAAGAATATAGATTTGCACTAGTTGGTGCTACTGGATTAGTTGGTAGAACTGCAATTAAAGTAATGGAAGAGATGAATTTACCTTTTTCAAAAATTGTTTTCTTCGCATCATATAGATCTGCTGGTTCTACAATAATATTTAATGATAAAGAATATATTGTACAAGAATTAACAGAGCATTCATTTGATGAAGGTTTCGACTTTGCCGTTTTTTCTGCAGGTGGTGAAACCGCAAAAAAATTCGCACCTATCGCAGCCTCTAAAGGATGTATTGTTGTTGACAATAGTAGTGCATTCAGAATGGATCCAGAGGTACCACTTGTTGTCCCTGAAGTAAATCCCGAGGAAATAAAAAAGAATCATGGAATAATTGCAAACCCAAATTGTTCTACTATTCAAGCTGTTGTTCCTCTTAAGATAATGGATGATAAATATACTATAAAGCGTATTATTTATAGCACATATCAAGCTTGTTCTGGCGCTGGACAAAAAGGTTTAGATGATTTACGAAATGGATTAAAGGGCGAGGCACCAAAAAAGTTTCCTCACCCTATAGTTAACAATTGTCTTCCTCACATTGATGTATTTACTGATGATGGTTACACAAAAGAGGAAATAAAAATGATTAACGAAACAAGAAAAATATTAAACAAACCAGATTTAAAAGTAACAGCCACTTGCGTTAGAGTTCCTGTAGAGAATTCTCATAGCGAATCTATTAATGTAGAATTTGAAAAAGATTTTGAAATGGATGATTTAATTAATGCACTTTCTTCTGCTCCTGGCATCCAGGTTGTTGATGATATTAGCAATAATATATATCCCCTAGCAGCAAATGCATCTGGTCAAGACGATATCTATGTTGGAAGAATTCGTAGGGATACAACTGTAAAATCTGGTATCAACTTTTGGGACGTAGCAGATAATATTAGAAAAGGCGCCGCATCAAATGCTCTTCAAATTGTAAAAAAACTAATTGAATTTGATAATTAACTACAATAATTACACAATATACTTCGTATTCCAATATCTACATCTATATTTCCTATTTTGGAATTATAGTCTAAATCAGCAAGGGCTTCTATTAATTCACGTAAAGTTTTTTCTGTGAAATTCTTAGATTGCCCTTGATATTTTTTTATCAAAAAAGTATGATTTGGTCTAATTCCTAATGCAGAAATCAAAGAATCTTTAGCTGTTACACTTTGAGCAATCTTACATATATACAATCTTTTAAAATGTGTATATAAAGTCACCAATATTACTTGAAGTGGTTCTTTATTTGCAATTAAATTATCCAAAATATCAATTGCATTTGAAATTTTTTTTGCTCCAAGATTATCAGTTAAATCAAAGATTACACTTTCTATTTGTTTGATACATAATTGATCAATTGTATTTAATTCTATTTTATTGCCTTCACCTGTATACTCTATTACTTTTCTCAACTCATTAATTAATACTCTTAAATTAGTCCCGCAATTTTCAACTAAATAAACTAATGTCTTTTCCTCAACCTCCACATGATACAATGAACATATATTTTTTAAATACGCAACTAGATTTTTCATATCTAAATAGTCACTTTTAAAAGATATAGATTTTTTTTCAATAACCGAGAATAACTCCGTTGGATTTACATCAATTTCGTTAAATATTATTACACAGCTATTTTTTATTATGTCAAAATTATCTTCAAAATATTTTATCAACTTTTCTTCCAATGCGCTATTCTTCTTTTTTCTACCATCTTTCTTGAACACATTAGAATTTTTTACAATAATTAATTTTTTATCATAACCAAAAGCTGGTATTTCAATATTACTAATTAAATCTTCAATATTAGTATCATCTATTAAAACATAGTTGATTCCTAGAACTAATTCTCCAAATCTTTTTTTTATTTTATTAACCAAAGTACTTATCAAATACTCTTCTTCTCCATAAAAAAGATATACTGGCTCTAATTCATTAGAAATTGATTTTTCAATCTCTTTATAATTTTTTTGCATATTGTACCTCTTCTCATTTAGTGGTTGATTTATCAACGAAATTATATATAATTATATGTGATTTTTCAACTAAATATATGAATGGATAAAAAATGATTGAAATAATAGAAAAAGAAAATAATGTGCTTAATATGGATTATATAATAAAATCTGATGATGAAAATATTTTACAAATACTAAAAAATAGATTTGGTTTTTCCTCTAATTATATTAAGTATTTAAAAAACAACAATTTAATATTATTAAATAATATACCTGTTTATATTACTCACCCAATAGAACATAATAATTGCTTAACTATTATACTTCCTAATGACGAGGAAAGCGAAAATATTGTACCACTTGACTATAATTTAGATATATTATATGAAGATAAATTCTTAATTATAGTAAATAAACCAAGTAATATGCCAATTCATCCATCTATGAATCATTATAGTGATAGTCTTTCAAATGCCTTAAAGAATTATTATTTAAAGCATAATTATAATTTTAAAATAAGACCAATTAATCGTCTAGACAAGGATACTTCTGGTATAGTATTATTCGCAAAATACCCATTTATTCAAGAGCAATTATCTATCCAAATGAAAAATAATACTTTTATAAAAAAGTATATGGCATTTGTTGAGGGAATATTTGAGCCACAATCTGGCATAATAAATCTTCCAATCGTAAGGAAAAATAATAGTATTATTGAACGAACTGTGGATATAAATGACAAAACACAAAAAAGCCAAGCCTCTACAATTTATATAACAATCAAATGCTTCGATGGCTATAGCCAAGTTGAATTTCAATTAATAAGTGGAAAAACACATCAAATTCGTGTACATAGCAGTCATCTTGGTCATCCTCTTATTGGTGATACACTATATGGTAAACCCAGTGATTTAATATCAAGACAAGCATTACATTGTTACTTGGTCGAATTTATTCACCCAATTACAAAACAACGTATAAGAATAACTTCTAAATTACCAAAAGACATGAGTTGGAATAACAAAAAGGATAGAGATTAATTCTCTATCCTTAATTATTATTAATCATCTGAATCATCTTCGTCTGATGAATCTATATCTGGTTCATCATCATCATCCATATCATCAAAATTTTTTAATGTAGACTTTTTAGCTTTGCTAGATGATTTTTGAGATTTTGGAGGTGCCAATAAACCTGCAACTTTATTATCATTTTCTTCCACAAGTACATCTAATTTTTTAGAAATTATTGTAAGCTTCCTTAACATAGTCATCTTCCAATAACCTTCTTGAACTTTCTCCGCAGTACCTGTAGTACATAATAATGACATAGCAAAAAATATCAATGTAGAAACAATAATTATTAATACCCTATATTTTGCAGCAGATTCAAGAATATTAACTACAAAATCGCTAATAACAATACCTGCAATTGCACCAGCAACACTGAATAGAATTATTAATACTACTCTTTTAACTTTTAGCCAAAAAATATAATTGCCAAATGTTTTCTCGTCATACATACTAAAATCCCCCATTAAATTTAATTATCTCTTAAAAACTCTGTTCCTACTATATAACAAAATGCACTAATTAACAAGGGTTTAATCAAGAAAAATTCTATATTTTTTAAATCATTAATATCCTGGTTTTTCCAACAATTGGAACATATTTCTCTTATATTCCTCAACTCCTGGTTGATTAAATGGATTTACACCTAATAATTTACCAGACATTGCTACAGAACGCTCAAAGAAATAGATTAATTCTCCAATATTTTCTTCATCTAATTTTTCTATCTCAATTAAAATATTTGGAACATTTCCTGTAACATGGGCTTTGATTGTTCCTTCCATAGCTTTATCATTAACATATCCCATTGTCTTGCCAGCCAAATAGTTCAAGCCATCCAAATTTTGAGCATCTTCTTGAATTTTTATATCTGAAGAATTCTTTCCAATCTTTAACACTGTTTCCATCAAGTTTCTTTTTCCATCTTGAATATATTGTCCCAAAGAATGTAAGTCTGTTGTTAAATCTACTGAAGCTGGATATAATCCTTTACCATCTTTCCCTTCACTTTCACCATATAATTGTTTCCACCATTCACTAAAATAATGAAGTTTAGGTTCATAGTTAGCTAATATCTCAGTACTTTTGCCAGAATTATATAACATATCTCTTACTACAGCATATCTATAGGCGTCATTATACTTAATATTTGAGTCGCTATAATTATCCATTCCTTTTCTGGCACCACTCATTAATTTATCTATATTAATACCAGCAGCTGCTATTGGTAATAATCCTACTGCAGATAATACAGAGAATCTTCCTCCCATATTATCAGGAACAACAAAAGTTTCATATTTTTCTTCACCAGCTAAGGTTTTTAATGCCCCTTTTTGTCTATCTGTTGTTACATATATTCTTTTTCTTGCTTCTTCTACTCCATATTTTGTTTCTAATACTTCCCTAAAAATTCTAAAAGCAATTGCTGGCTCTGTTGTTGTTCCAGATTTTGAGATAACATTTACAGAAATATCTTTTTCAGCAACGACCTCTAATAAATCGTTCATATACACAGGGCTTAAATTATTTCCTGCAAATAAAACTATTGGATGTTTCTCATGAGGCATCATATTATTAAAACTATGAGATAATGCTTCAATAACAGCTCTTGCGCCCAAATAAGAACCACCAATTCCAATAACAACTAAAATATCAGAATCTCTTTGTATTTTTTTAGCCGCCTTTTTTATTCTGGCAAATTCTTCTTTGTCATATTTTTCTGGCCATTCAGCCCATCCCAAAAAAGCTGTTGGGTCATCATACTTCTTTTGAAACTCTTTGTGAATCTTTGCAACTTTTTCAGAATACTCTTTTATTGATTTTTCATTAATACTTGAGTTCTTCAAATCTAATTTAATCATACAACACCTCCAAATATATTCTTATTTTTAATATTTTCATTATATAGAATGTCCACCATTAATTCAATAAAAAACATAGATTTTTACATCTATGTTTTTATATTAATTGTCTAAATTGTTTTCTTCAATACATTTTTTAGCATAAGAACATGTGGCTTGTACTGTATACCCCTTTTCTTTAATAAGCCTTACTGCTCGATTTACAAGTACAACCCCTACACCTTGACCTCTCAAACTCTCATGAACAAAGGTATGCCCAATATTCATTCTCTTTTCGCCAATATCTTCAAAATCTATTTCAGCTAAAACTCTACCATCATTTTCATAGTAAATTCTATCATCTTTTATTACCAAATCTTTTTCCTCAATCATTTGCAACCTCTTCTATTATATAATTATATTTTGATATTATAGATAATCTTTTCTTTTGTCAACAATCCTATAATAATAAATTATATATTTCTATCTTCCGCTTCACTCTCTATTCTTTTTCTTAGAATTCCACCTAGTTGACTTTTATACAAGTTCAATGTATTATATTTAAGAATTTTTGAAAGGAAGTATTATTTATGCCATTTGATGGAATAGTAACTAAATGTGTTATTTCAGAATTAAAACCATTATTAATAAATGGAAAAGTAAATAAAATAACCCAACCCACAAAAAGTGAAATAATTATTGAAATATTCTCAAAAGGAAAAAACTATTTTGTGGATTTAAATATAAATCCAAATCTATGCCATTTATCACTTACAACTCATCAAAAAAAGAATCCTAAAAATGCATATAATTTTTGCATGTTACTTAGAAAATATTTGACTGGTGCTAAACTAATTGATATATCTAATCTAGATTTGGAAAGAACTATAGAATTAAAATTTCAATGCTATAATGAACTTAATGATTTAGTAATTAGAAAGCTATTTATTCAAATTATGAGTAGACAAAGTAATATTATTTTAACTAATTATTCTAATATTATTATTGATAGCCTCAAACATTTTTCCTCTGGAGATTATGAAATACTTCCAGCTCATAAATTTGAATTTGTACCAATCCATAGAAAGAGTATTATTGATTGTGCTCAAGAAGACTTTCTAAAAGATATTGATGATAGCGATGAAACTCAATATTCAATCATTATTCCAAATACATATATAGGAATTAGTAAAGCTTTTATTTTAAATATATTATCTAGTCTTCAAATAGTTGATACCAATATTAACACAGAATCTAGTATAAAAATATTCAATGAAATAAAAAGTATTATCGAAAGTATTAGCTCTGGTCAAATATCTTTAGTTAATTTAGATAATGACTATACTATTAGTAAAAGTAATGAACAGTGTTCAATTAATGAGTTTCTTGACAATTTTTATTTTGAGAAAGAAGCTAAATTAATATATAACACTTCTAAAAATGATTTAATTAATATTGTTTCATCTCAACTAAAAAAAGAAAGTAAAAAAATAGAAAATATTAATAATAAGCTAAAAGAATGCAAGAAAAAAGACACTTATAAACTATATGGTGAACTTCTAACTGCAAATTTATATAAGCTAGAAAGCAATGACAATTCACATTTATCAACAATTGAATTGGAAAACTATTATGATAATAATGCAATTATAAAAATCCCTCTTGATAATAGTGTTAATATTCATGGGAATATAAAAAAATATTATAAAAAATATAACAAATTAAAAAATGCTGAAAAAATTGTACTAGCACAACAAAATGAATCATTAAATACATTACAATATTTAGAAAGTTTATTATACTCAATCAATAAATCAACTAGTATTTTAGATTTAAATGAGATTTATCAAGAAATTAAAAATAATCTTAATTATAAAAAAGGTCAAACTCAAATAGCTTCCACTAATATTCCTAAAATAGAACCAATTATCTACAAAGGATATAGTATTTATATTGGTCGCAACAATCTGCAAAATGATTATCTTACTCTGCATTTTGCAAAAAAGAACGACTTATGGTTCCATGCTCAAAAAATCCAAGGAAGCCACGTTATTCTTAGAATATCAGATATAAATAATAAAATAATTCCAGATGATGTACTTGCACTATGTGCACATCTGGCAAAAGAAAATAGTAAAGCGGCCCTTTCAACGGGAGTTAGTATTGATTATTGCCCTATCAAAAATGTTAGAAAACAACCTGGAGGAAAACCAGGAATGGTTATCTATACTGACTATAAAACAATTTATATAAAATAATCGCCAAAAGGAATATCCCTCTTGGCGATATTTTTATTTTATTAAATTCATTGTATCTCGCGCTATCATCAATTCTTCATCTGTTGGAATAACCCATACATCAACCTTTGATTGTTCAGATGAAATCTTTGTTTCTTTACCTCTAGTATTATTCGCTTCGCTATCAACTTCAACATTAATTGCTTTTAGGTACTCACATATTCTTTGACGTGTTTCTATTCCATTTTCTCCAACACCGCCAGTGAAAACCAATGCATCTAATCCACCTAATGTTATAAAATATTGTCCTATAAATTGAGCAATTTTGTATGCTTGACTATCTAATGCTAATCTAGAACGATAATCATTCATATCATATCCATCTTCTATATCTTTATAGTCGCTTGATACTCCTGATATTCCCCATGCACCTGATTGTTTATTTAAAATTTCTTCAATATCTTCTGGTTGCATATTCTCTTTTTTCATAACATATGGAATAATTGCTGGATCAATATCTCCACATCTTGTAGCCATTGGAATTCCTGCAAGTGGTGTTAATCCCATTGAAGTATCAACTGATTTTCCACCATCAATTGCTGTAATTGAAGAGCCTTGCCCTATATGGCATGTAATTATTTTCATATTAGCAATATCTCTATTCATCAATTCAGATACCCTATGAGCGACATATCTATGACTTGTACCATGGAAACCATATTTTCTAATTTTATAAGAAGTATAGTATCTATATGGTATTTGATAAATATAAGCTTTAGGTGGCATTGATTGATGAAATGCTGTATCAAATACAGCAACCATTGGCTTATCACCAAATACTTTTTGAGCTGCTTTGATACCTGCTATTGCAGCTGGGTTATGAAGTGGTGCCAAGTCAATACATGACTCTATCTCTTTTATAACATCTTCTGTAATAAAAACAGATTTATCAAATTTTTCTCCACCATGAACTACTCTATGTCCAATTGCATCAATTTCATCAATGCTACTTATTAAATTATTATTTGGATCTTGTAATACCTTAAGTACATAGTTTATAGCTTCATCATAATCTCTGGCAATTCGAAGTTCTTCACTTTTCTCGCCTCTGATATTAAGTTTTAATGTGGTTTTCATACCACCAATTCTTTCAAAATTTCCTTTGCAAAGTACCTCTTCATTTTCCATATCAATCAATTGAAACTTTAATGAAGAACTTCCACAATTTAATACTATTATTTTCATTTATATCCCCTTAATAATGTTATTGCTATTTTGCTAAATCTTTAACCAAATCATATGTATCCTTTGCAATCATTATTTCCTCATTTGTTGGTATAATATATATTTTAACTTTTGAATCGTCTGCAGAAATCATTGTCTCTTTTCCTCTTGCTTTATTTCTTTCGCGGTCTAATTTGATTCCCATAAATTCAAGATAATTTAAAATTCTTTCTCTTTCTTCAAATCCATTCTCTCCTATACCGCCAGAAAATGTTAAATAATCTATCCCTTGCAATGTTACTATAAATTTAGCTATATATTGAGCTATAATATATGCTCTTGATTCTAGAGCTAATATACTTCTTGCATCTCCAGCAGCTGCTTGTCTTTCAATATCTCTAAAGTCAGTTGAAACTCCTGATACGCCCCATGCGCCAGATTCTTTATTTAAAATTGTAAGCATTTGGTCTGGCTTAATATCATATAACTTCATTACTGTTGGAATTATCGCCGGATCAACATCACCACATCTTGTTCCCATTGGAACACCAGCAAGTGGTGTAAGACCCATTGTAGTATCCACACTTTGTCCATCTTTAATTGCACATAATGATGCTCCTTGTCCTAAGTGGCAATTTACAATTTTGATATTAGGTGTTCCCGCTATTCTTGCTGCTTCTTCGGCTATATATCTATGTGAAATTCCATGGAATCCATATTTTCTTATTTTATAATCTTCATAATATTTATATGGTAGTTGATATATAAAAGCCTTTTCGGGAATTGTTTGATGAAAAGCTGTATCAAATACTGCAACCATTGGAGTATCTGGAAGTAATTTTTTACAAGCTTGAATGCCAGCTATTCCAGCTGGATTATGTAGAGGCGCAAGTATGATATTCTTTTTAATCTCTTTAATTACTTCGTCATCTATTATTACAGAGTTTTTAAACTTTTCGCCACCATGTACTATTCTATGACCTACAGCCCCTATTTCATCATATGAATTTATAGCTTTGTTTTCTCCTGTAGTTAAAAGCTTTAAAATAAAATCAATAGCTTCTTCAAAATCTCTGGCCGGATGCTCTATTTCTGTTTTATTTCCATTAACATTAAATCTTAAATTAGAACGATTTCCGCCAATTCTTTCGTAATGCCCTTTCATTATTCTTTTTCTTGTTTTCATGTCAATCAATTGACACTTAAGTGACGAACTACCGCAATTTAGAACTAGGATATTCATAATACACCTCCAAAATTTACTACTGGGGATGTCCCCCTATTTATTTATATTTTAAATGTACCCTCGACTATAGCTTTAGTATCTCTTGCTATAACCATTTCTTCATCAGTTGGAATAACATATACATCATATTTTGATGCATCACTTGATATTTTAATTTCTTCACCTCTACTATTATTAGCTTCTAAATCGATATCTACACCCATCCAAGCTAAATCTTCGCAAATCTTTTTTCTTATATTGATTTGGTTTTCACCAATTCCACCTGTAAATACGATAACATCTAATCCTTTTAAAGACACCGCATATTTAGCTACAAATTGTGCTATTGTTTGTGTAAATAACTCAATTGCTACTTGTGCCTTTGGCTTATCTGATTCATATGATGCTAATTCAATTTCTCTAAAATCTGGATCTAGCCCTGTTATACCATACAAACCTGATTTTTTATTTAATAATGAATTTACTTCTTTTGCAGAAAGATTTTCTCTTTCCATTATTTCTGTAACAACTGAAGGATCCAAATCACCTGAACGTGTAACCATTGCAATTCCACCTAGTGGAGATAATCCCATTGATGTATCAATAGATTTTCCACCATCAATTGCGCATATTGAAGCACCTTGTCCTAAATGGCAAGTTACGATTTTTAAATCTTTAATATCTTTTCCCATCACTTCTGCAACTCTTTTTGAAACATATTGATGTGAAGTTCCATGGAATCCATATTTTCTAATACCATATTTTTCATATAATTCATATGGTATAGGATAAATATAATTTTGCTTTGGCATTGTTTGATGAAAAGCTGTATCAAATACGCCTACCATTGGAACACCTGGCATAGCTTTTTGGCATGCCCTAATTCCCAAAATAGTAGCTGGATTATGCAATGGTGCTAAACTTGAACATGTTGAATATTTTTCTATAACATCTTCTGTTATTTCAACTGAATGACTGAATATTTCTCCGCCATGAACCAATCTATGACCTATTGCACTAATTTCAGATAAATCTTTAATTACTCCATAATCTTTATGTACCAACTGCTCTAATACAATTGGCATTGCTTCCTCATGATTCATTACAGGTGTTTCAATTCTATATTTTTCACCATTTACTTTATGAGTTACAAAAGATTGTTGCTCTCCTATTCTTTCAAAATTTCCTTTTGCTAATAATTTTTCATTATCCATATCAATTAATTGATATTTTAATGAAGAACTTCCACAATTTACTACTAATACTTTCATCTT
>AUXO011137826.1_pt1 | contig 13179 bp, 17 predicted proteins | sample 768731 | NCBI WGS metagenome assembly AUXO01 (sample SAMN02715735, study PRJNA202380) | gut metagenome | biome: sheep rumen | host: Ovis aries | place: New Zealand: Palmerston North
TCTTCAACCGTTATTACACGTGCATTTTTATCTATCAACGTCAGCATATGGTTCAAAAATGTTGTTTTTCCAGTTGCGGTTGCACCACTAATCAGAATAGGGCTGCCGTCATTTATTGCGGTCATCAACCGGTCAAAAGGATCATCGGGTCGGGCTTTTTCACGTGGCTTTATCTGTAATAACTGTTTGCCATGTTCCAGATGATAATTTTCAAAACTTGTATCTGTGACACCACCACCACGAATAGATAAAGCGACACCGCCAGTTAAATCATTGTCGTCATATTGAACATTTGGGCCTGCAATAGCGGAAAAACGGTGGTTCCCAGGTAATGTTGCATACACCACCGGCACCCCATGATAAGGATCAAACGGTTGTTCATAAATATTTGCCACTGTATGAATTAAATCAACCAGATATTTTTTTGTCAGTTGCGGTGCAGCATATGCCACCCATGGTACACGTGCACCATGCAAACGCATCCATACCTGGCCTGCGTGGTTTATAGCAATTTCTTCCACAAAGGATGGAGTATAGAACTCTTCCAATGGTTTTAATAAAGATTCCAAAACAACATTCATCATTTTATTTTAATTTTATCATAAATCGGCTCTTGAATCAAAATAGTTTATTTGTTAAAATTAAAAAAAAGGAAAGAGAAAAAGAAATGAAAAAATCAATACTATTCGCATTACTGCTTACACCGCTGTTTGCTGGTTGTAACACCGACAGACCATATGATGTTGATGATTTTGCCAATGGCGGTGAAAATGCACCATACTATAATGAACGTACATCTGGTTTTATGGATTCAACCAATGAATATGCTGAAATCGATTCGATGCGTCCTCGTACAGATGCTGAAAAAGATGCCTCACACAAACGTTGGAATTCTTCTCGTATGGAAACCAGATGGCAGGAATATCATGGTGCCATGGTTCGTGTTCAAATTTTACTGGGCAACAGCGAATTACGTGAAATGCGTTTACGCATGATTCAGGGTGCTGATGGTATGGATATTGATGGTGATGCACGTACGGTATTGGCACGTGTTGCAGACTATGAAATGAAAAGGGTATGTGGACGCAATGTTGAAAATATCGTAATTGTGTACGATGAACCATCGTTCGAGGTTATGCGTCCAACACCATTCTTTGATTACAGGGTCGAGGCCGAAGGCGCAACTATGCGCGAATATGGTTTCCGCTGTGTTTACAATAAAACAAAAAAATAAACTTAACTTTATTAACTAAAAAGGATAAAAAATGAAGAAAATAGCTTGTTTGCTAGGTGTGTGTGGTTTGTTTGGTTTGGCTGCTTGTGACAGCAATGCTGGGGCAAAAAATGGTGACACTGTCGTTATTGATTTTGCTGGTTTTGATAATGGTGTTCAATTCGAAGGTGGCACTGCTGCAAATTATCCATTAACATTGGGCAGTGGCACATTCATCCCAGGTTTCGAAGATCAATTGATTGGTGCCAAGGTTGGGGAACAACGTGATGTAAATGTTAAATTCCCAGACAATTATCCTGCTGCACAATTGGCTGGTCATCCTGTTGTGTTCAAGGTCACAGTAAAAGAAATTCAATCAAAATAATATATCAAAAGATAAATAAAAAAAGGTGCGAATTTCGCACCTTTTTTACTATTGCCCAATGTATAAAAGGGTTTATTTGGCAAAAGAATAATCCATTTTCAAATGATCAGGATTATATGTGCCATTCATAATTGCTAAAGTATCTTCGACGATTACCAATTCTTCATTAGTTGCAACCATAATGATTTTGATTGGGCTGTCGTCTGTGCTGATAATAGCCTGGTCAACACCCTTGCGTGCCAATGCAGCAGCATTTTTTTCAGCATCCAATTTGATACCCAATGGTTCCAATCCTTTACAGAATTGTGCACGTAAATAATCGTCATTTTCACCAACACCGGCTGTGAATACGATTGCATCAACATGGCCCAGTTCTGCTAAAAACGCACCGATGTATTTACGGACAGCATGTGCTTCCATTTCAATAGCCAATTTACATTCTGGTTTATTATCTTTATTTGCTTCTACATCACGACGGTCTGCAAAGCATTCTGTAATACCCAGCAATCCAGAATCTTTATTCAAATGTTTTTGCATTTGTTCTGGGGTCAATCCCAAACGTTGCATTACATACAAAACAACACCAGCGTCCAGGTCGCCTGGGCGTGTGCCCATAACCAAACCTGCAACTGGGGTCATACCCAAAGATGTATCAACTGCGACACCACCACGAATAGCAGCAGCCGAAGCACCTGAACCAATATGCAGAGTTATTAAATTGCATTCTGATGCTGGTTTGCCCAATATAGATGCTGCGCGTTTAGAAACATACAAATGTGACGTTCCATGAAATCCATAACGACGTACACCTAATTCTTTGTACCAAGATGCAGGCACAGCATAACGATAAGCATAATCTGGCAAAGTATTATAAAAAGCTGTATCAAATACTGCAACCTGTGTGGCATTTGGTAATAATTGCTTTGCTGCCATAATACCAACCAATGCCGCTGGATTGTGCAATGGTGCAATCATAGACAATTCATCGATTTTTTTAATAACTTCATCTGTAATTTCAACAGAATTAGCAAATTTTTCACCACCCAACACAACACGATGACCAACACCATTGATTTTACTAATATCAATTGATGCCTCGCGCAATAAACCGATAACAACATTCAATGCTTGATTATGGTCTTGCATAGAAACATCTTTGCGTACTTTTTCGCCATCAGGATATTTTTGTGTGACAAAAGAATCAGGCAAACCGATTTTTTCAACGTTTCCGCTGACGATTGGTTTTTTTGTATCGGCATCAAAAACTTGATATTTCAAAGAAGAAGAACCGCAGTTCAAAGCAAGTATATACATATTTTCATCCTTTTTTCTCTTAAAGACAGCCCCAGTGTAGCACCCACAAAATAAAAAATCAACGACGAGAATTCTGTGTATTGATTTTTATGGACTTGTTGGTTTTTTTTGGTATTCTGATAATATGTTAACCAGTGTCAAAATTTATACTCAAAATCCTATTTGGCGTCACATTTTGTCAGAATTGGGCGCGACTATGACGGATTGTCCAAATGTGTTGGATGTAAATTTTGATGAAATAGCACCAGATTCTCCAATTTCTATTACGGAATTAAAATCATTGATATTGAACAGTGCGGATACAACGCATATTTTACAACAGATATTTCACAATAACGTGCCGCAATTATCAGATGTCCAACAAAATATTATTATATCCTTGTGGCGCAGTGGTGGAATGTCCGGTGCTGAACTAAAAAACGCATTGGGATATATGCCTGATGTCGCGACACATACAATAGATACTGCAATATATACACTACGCAAATTATTTGGACACGATTTTATATTAAATGAACATGGGGTATATAAAATTGGCACTTTATAAAGTAATATCTTTTGATAAAATTCCCAGTACGCAAACAACTGCCCAAGAATTGATTGCTTCTCATCGTGCTGGCGATCACAGTGTTGTTGTGGCTGCGGCACAAAGTGCGGGTCGTGGACGTTTTCGTCGGAAATGGGTATCGCATCATGGAAATTTATATGCCAGTTTTATTTATGCTTGCGAAGAACGTGATGCACGTTTGTCTTATGCTGTTGCATTGGCTGTTGCAGACACATTGTTTTCTTTTGGAATTGTACCAACTATAAAATGGCCGAATGATATATTGGTTCAAGATAAAAAAATATCAGGCATTTTAATTGAATATTATTCACGATTCGTAATTGTTGGAATTGGAATAAATATTGCAAGTAATCCAACTGTTCCAGAATATAAAACAACAAAAATGAATGATTATATTACTGTCTCAGAACAAGATGTTTTAGGACGATTGATGAAGTTTCTGGATAAATGGATGAAATCTGATTTTGCAACGGTACGCAGTCGATGGATGTCTTTGGCAACAGGATTAAATACGAACGTAAAATATCGCGGTGTAACTGCACAATTAATTGGAATAAATGAAAATGGTGCACTGGTATTACGGTGCGGAACGCGTTATGTTTTGGCATACGGTGATGAAATCTTGATATAAAAGTCTTGACTTTTATTGCGATTTATGATATACTGTTAACCATCAAGAGCAGAAAATATGCACGTCAATTTTATGACGTGATTTTTTTTACTCTGTTATTTCAGCGGACACATTTGTGTCCGCTTTTTTATTTATCAAATTTTATCAAAAGGAATCAATGATGCAATTAAGCCTAATAAAACATCAAAATGATTTTAAGTCTGATGTTTATAAAATTGCGCGTGTAATTTATGCAGAAACATGTGGTCAATCTTTGCGTGTTGTCGAAGCATTGGCATCTATGATTGCAAATGGCGCGCGTGTATCAAACCAAACAGAGTTAGATTTTATAAATAATTCTGGTTTGTTTGAATCATTGAATAAAAAATCTTCGCATCATGATTTGTTAAAAGTAGATGCATCTGCTCGTGCTTTCCAAATGTGTTTACGTGTGTCAGATAAAATGTTAAAGCACAATTTGAATGATTGTTGTTTTGGAGCAACAAAATTTCATCGTACAGAATTTAATCCTTCATGGGCATTCGCACGTGGATATATTCTGGAAATGGATGGATTGTTATTTTACCTGTAATAAAAAAATTAAAAATGAAGATACAAAAAATAATACATGGTGGTGCACTTGCTGGACACAGAACATATATATTGTCAGGTGTTGGAATATTATCAGCAATAGCAGCATATTTAATTGGTGATTCAGATTTATTTGCAACATTGCAATCAATTTTTACACTTGGTGGAATTTATTTTTTACGCAAAGCAAAAGAAACAAAAAGGAGATCTAATGCAAAAAATACCAGAAAAATTTCAAAACCCAGACGGTACAGTAAATGTTGATGCACTTATTAAATCATATTCAGAATTAGAAAAGAAAATAGGAACAATGATATCTGTTCCAGGTAATAATGCAGATAATATTACGCGTGAAAAATTTAATCGTGCAATTGGTGTACCCGAAAATGCATCAGATTATCCAACTAATGCAATGTTTGATGACGAATCGGTTAAACAAAAATTTCATGATATTGGATTAACATCAAAGCAAGTTGAACAAATTTATTCTATTGCGCAAGAATTTTTATCACCTGTTCTTGCTGATTTGTTTTCTACAAAAAATGAAACAAATGAAATTTTAAAATTGGAAAAATTTTTTGGCAGTAAAGAAAAAATGAATGATGCATTAACAGCAATAAATACATTTGGTGAAAAATTTTTACCACATGATGCGTTTGAATCGTTGTGTGCTAGCGCCCAAGGAATCCAAGGAGTGTATCAAATGATGCAATCAATGGAACCACGTGTTGAAACAAATTTATGCACATCAGAAAATTTAACAGATGATGATTTGCGACGCATGATGCGTGATCCAAAATATTGGCGTGATGCTGATCCTGAATATGTTCGTAAAATAGAAAATGGTTTTAAAAAATTATATTCATGAATAAAAAATGTGATGAAAAAATCAAATTCTTCTTTACTATTATTTTCTTTTAATATAAAATACAAGTAAGAACAAAAAAATTTGTTCTATCCAAAATCTTACAAAGGAGAGAAGAATGGCATTGTTTTCATTAACAAAGAAAGCAGCAAAACCAGCAGCAAAGCCAGCTGCTAAAAAACCAGCTGCAAAAAAACCAGCTGCTAAAAAAGTAGTTGCAAAAAAACCAGCTGCAAAAAAACCAGCTGCAAAAAAAGTAGTTGCAAAAAAACCAGCTGCTAAAAAAGTTGCTGCAAAAAAACCAGCTGCAAAAAAAGTAGTTGCAAAAAAACCAGCTGCTAAAAAAGTTGCTGCAAAAAAACCAGCTGTAAAAAAAGTTGCTGTTAAAAAACCAGTTGCAAAAAAACCAGCTGCTAAAAAATGCGCTTGCAAAAGAAAATAATTTTTTCTTTTGATGCAGTTTTAACCCGCAAGAAATTGCGGGTTTTTTCTTACAATATTTTTAGTCAGATGATATATCAGTCTGACTAAAATTGTTGCAGGAAAATCTGACACAACCCCAGACCCCGCATTTTGTTATATGACGCAAAATTATTTGCATAATCAAAAAAACAAAAAATATTTTTTACGTCGACGCAATTTATTGCGTCTATTTTTTAATTTTTAACAAAAGGAATAAAATATGTCTGTTTCCATAGATCAAGTTTTTGTGAAACAATTCGAAGCAGATGTTCATCTTGCATATCAGCAAATGGGCACAAAATTGCGCTCCACAGTACGCAGTAAATCTGGCGTTGTGGGGCAATCTACAACTTTTCAAACTATCGGTCGTGGTACTGCCAGTACGAAATCTCGTCATGGTATTGTGCCTGTAATGAATTTAAACCATCAACCCATAGAATGTGTCTTACAAGATTACTATGCAGGCGATTGGGTGGATAGCTTGGATGAATTAAAAACAAACGTTGATGAACGTCGCGTTGTTGCATCTGCCGGTGCATATGCATTAGGACGCAAAACCGATGAATTGATTATTTCTGCCATGAATAATGCAACAACATATGTTGGTGATTTTTCGACAGGTCTAACAAAAGCATTGGTATTAAATGCAATTGAAAAACTTAATGAAAAAGATGTTCCTGATGATGGTCGCAGATTTGCTGTTGTTGGTGTTCATCAATGGAATGAATTGTTGGGTATTACAGAGTTCGTTTCTTCGGAATATGTCGGTGATACTCCAATGATAAATGGATACGAGACCAGAAAATGGTTGGGTATTACATGGGTGTTGCATAATGATTTGCCATTGGCCAGCAGCACACAACGCAGTTGCTTTATTTATCATGCGTCCAGTATTGGTCATGCGTGTGGCCAAGAAGTAAAAACAGATATTACTTGGCATGGTGAACGTGCTGCACACTTTATCAGTAACAGTATGTCCCAAGGTGCAGTCTTGATTGATCAAGATGGTATTGTACGTATCAAATGCAAAGATAACGCATAACAAACTAAACAAAAGGAAAAACAGATGGCATTTCAAAATAAAAAATTATCTGTGATTGCATATGCAAATGGTTTCACTTTGTGGCATTATGCTGCAAATGAAACGATGACTGCAATTACCACCAGTGGTTATTTTAATAATGTTATAACATTAATGAATTCTGGCGATATTATCATCATCAACGCATCAGACAGCACTTCTATTAAATCAATTACTGTTTCTTCATCAACAGTGACGGTTGGTGCATTGTCTTAAAATTTTAATGCTTAAAAACAGCGGGCTGTAAAATCCCGCTGTTTTTTCTAAAGGTAAAGGTCAAAATATGCTTACAAAACAAGATTTATGTTCTATGGCACTGTTAAAATTGGGTGAAAAACCGTTGGTGTCATTAAATGCAGATAGTGCTTCGGCACAATTATCCAGAACTTTGTACGATACAACACTTGATTCGTTGCTATCAATGCATCCATGGCGTTTTGCAACGCAATATTTTATAATTGAAAAGAATCAAAATAATGAATTTATTATTCCAACAAATGTATTGCGCATATTACATTGTTCCGGTCGCGTAATCGGTAATCAAATTTTTTCAAATGCAAAAACGGTTAAAATACTGGCGGTTGTCAAGGTTGCAGCGGATTGTTTCCCCAGTTATTTTGTGTCGTTGGCAGCAACAAAATTGGCAATAGAATTTTGTATTCCGTTAACAGGCAATCAACAAAATCTGCGAACATTGATTGGTTTGTATGAATCAGAATTTCAAAATGCTAAATTCATAGATTCTACAACAGATATAAATTCCGGTATGAATCATTTTGCTTTGATAGATGCCAGATTTTAATAAAAAGGATTAATACTATGACGGAATTTATACATACACAGAATTCTTTTGCAAATGGTGAAATTGCTCCTGAATTTTATCTGACCAAAGATGTTTATGGATTGGCATATCTGGAAAATATGGATGTTTTGGCTGGTGGCGGATTAACACGACGTCCTGGATTGGTTGATATTGCAACGTTGCCCGGCCGGTCACGAATATTTGCTTTTGATATATCCGAACAAGAAAATTATATTTTAGTTTTTTATGATTATGGTATACAAATTTTTTCTAATGATACTTTATTAGACAGCATGTTATCACCATGGTCCGAAGCAATGTTGCCAAATATACAGTTTGCAATTTACGGTGATACAATTGTTTTTGTTCATCCTGATGTTCCACCATATTGCCTGAAAAAAACAGGGAATACATTTTCTCTATCCAGATTTAGTTTTTATGATACCACAGGTGTATATTCCCAGGTTCCGTTAATGAAATATGATGATATGCGTGGTATATCTATAACTGTCACACCAGGAACCCATGGTTCAAAATCTGCTACTTTTACAACCTCTGCTAATTATTGGCAATCATCAAACATAGACACCATAGTTTGTTTTAATAATCAAAAATGGCGTATTATGGAATACATCAGTGAAACAGTTGTCCAAGCAGTCAGTGCTATGGAATGTACTTTGCCAGAAAATCCAATTACAGATTGGTTAGAAAGTGCTTTTGATAATCGTCATGGTTGGCCACACGCAATCACTTTTCATCAAGATAGATTAGTGTTGGGCGGAACACACTCTGTGCCAGGTGGTATTTGGATGTCTTGTGTTGGTGATTACCATAATTTTAATGCTGGCACAGGTCTGGATGATGAATCCATCACAACAACATTATTATCCAAAGAACATCAACAAATTTGCAGTTTAATCAGCAGCGATAAATTACAAGTGCTGACATCTTGTGGCGAATGGGCTATATCAAACAAACCAATTACGCCATCAAACATAAACGTTGTACAACATACAACCGTAGGCAGTGCAACAACCGTATGTTTGACACCGCAAAAAATAGAAGGCGAAACAGTTTTTATATCAAATACATTAAAAGATATTAGAAAATTATCATTGGATACATTGGGCGAAAAATATAATGCCGATGATTTATGTGCGTTTTCCAAACATTTATTAAATCATCCAACTGATATTGCATATAACAAAGTATCAAAACAGCTGTATATTATAAACACTGATGGAATGATGGCTGTATTAAATCAAAATAGTGGTTTAGGAATATCTGCATGGGCACGATACAGTACTTACGGCAAATTTATTTCTGTTGCGGTCAGTGACGGTTATACTTTTGTAATCATCCAAAAAGATAATACATATAAATTGGCAAAATTTTCCAGTACAGCATTAACGGATTCTGGAATATATAACATAGAATATCGTGCGTCCGGCATACCAATGACATTTTCAGGACATCGTCCGGTACATATTAGATTACGCAAAATAAATTTGCGTTTATGGGAAACCAAAGGCGCATTTATAAATGATATGCGTATAGAATTACCTAATGAAATTTATACGCCCACATCCAGCGGATTTTCCGGGGATATATCTATGAATTTTTTGGGCTCGCAACTGGACGGTTCAGCATCACCATGGACAATCAGTGGTTGTGATGCTGTACCAATGACATTGTTATCTTTGACTGTATATGGTCAATACGAAATATAAAGGAGATAAATATGGGACAACTTGTATCTGATGTCACAGAAGTTTTGAATTATCAAAAATCTAAACAAAATAATGCTAACAAGCGCCAAGAAATTTTACAACAAATGGCGCAAGATGAATTGGTTAAAACAAATCTTGTGAAAAAAGCACTTGCTACGCAACGTGCAAAATATGGTGCAGACGGTGTTAGTGCAACCAGTACGACCGCAGGCGCAGTCTTAAAACGTTTGCGCGATGAAGCCGAGCAACCATACCAAAATAAAAAACAATCAAATTTAACCAAATTAAAAAATATTAAAAATACCAAACCTAATTTATTAAAAAAGATATTATCACGTGCTGATAAAATTGTCGGATAAAAAATGATATCCCCGGTTCATCAATTTGCAGATGTTTGGAATAATGTCATAGGGTACAAGACCCCAGAACATCATAAACAAATGTTAGAATTTTTAGACGATGTATGGAAATCATCAAATCACAGGGGGTTAATGATGGCTTTTCGGCATTCGGGAAAATCTACGGTGGTTGGTATTTTTGCGGCTTATATTCTATATTTGAAACCAGAAACACGGATATTGGTATTGTCTGCACATACAACATTGGCATCCAGAATGGTTTCGCATATTAAAAATATTTTGGAAAATCATCCATTATGTTCAGATTTACTACCAGAATCCAAGAAAGAATGGTCTGCAAATAAATTAACAATAAATAGACCAATAGGTATCCGCGAACCATCAGTTATATGCCAAGGAATTCATGGAAATATAACAGGCATGCGTGCAGATTTAATTATATGCGATGATGTGGAAGTGCCGAATACATCAAATACCCAACAAAAACGTGAAATGTTGCGGGAAAGATTACGCGAATTGGATTTTATACTATCACCCAATGGCACCATGATATATATCGGCACCCCACATACAATGGATACTATATACAGAACCGAACAAGAGCAGGGGGATTAATCCTCTGTTTCGTGATGCTTTGTATCACTCATAAAAGAACGCAATTTGGCTAATAAATCTTGTCCTGGTTTATCGAACATAGGCAAAAATGTTTCGTATTCTGGCATATCCGCCTGGATTTGTGCACGAAGTCGTTCTGTTAATGGCTGTTTTATGATTTGTGTGGCCATATCCCATAAATGGTACGCACGCCATGTTTGCATTACGACTTTCCATTTTGCAGATAATTCAGGTTTTTCAGATACGACATTTTTAATACCAACCAACCATTCATCACCGAATTTTTTAACGACACTTAAATTTTGTAAATTTGTTAAACTTTGTTGATTTGGAACAAATTTATCCAATGCCTGGGTCAGTTCATTCCATTGTTCAGGTGTCAATGGGGTAACCGCTGTGGATTCCATCATTGAACCACCATACGGCAAAAGATTTCTATCAATAGAATCCATTGGGGTTTTACCGCTACGCAAATTTTTGATGTGTTGAACCAACATTTTACCTGTTGGCAAATCAGCCATTTCATCCAAAACATCATCTGATGCTTCTTCGACAAAAATTGGATTTAATACAGCCCAACCACCAAGAATCACATGTTCTTGGCGGTACAAGTTAACTAATTTTTGTGCAATCAAATTTGCTTTCGGTTTCATGCTCTCTCTCCGCTAGGATAATTATTCTGTTAAAATCAAAACAACCTTGTGCATTGTTTTTGCAAAAATCTTTTCCTGTGGATCAACAACGGCACCATACAATTTGCCCTTGCTATCACTGTGAACAACCGCGATATTTGCATCCAATACATCATCCGAACCCAATGCAGCAAAATCTGCATCCAAACACAAAGCCAAATCACCGGCCTTGGCGGGTTGCAAAGCATCTACAAAAACATAAGATTTTTCTGGGATAAAACCGCCAGAACGTTTTGAATTTGGAATAACCGCATAAATTGATTTGCGACCCTCTAATGAAGCAGGGGCAACAATCATAATCTTGTCATTCTTTTTGAACGAAATATGACGTCCCGATGGTGAACCAAATACAGGAACCAATTTTCTGCGTGCACTGTCATACAATTTTGCACCATATAAACCATCGTGCATATCAATGCCAGAAACAGGACTGTCTGGAACCAAAACAGATTTAACACGTTCTTTGACCTTGTTAATTTGTTTTGTTAATTCACCAGATTTATACAAATTAGCAATTTTATCGAACATTTCATTAGCAGACAAAGCAAAAGACTTGGCCAAAGGTTCAACTTCATTTTTATAAATTTCGCGTTGACCGATTTCTATTTTATGATAAACAGACAAAGTCATACCGGCATCTTTTGCAGCCTGTGCAATAGTTTTTCCTTTCATTTGGCGAATTTTACGCAATCCAGAACCAAATATTTTCAAACCGCCATGTTCATTATCGTTCAAACGACGTTTTATTTCCGTTTGCCACTTGTCAGCGACAGCATCAGACTCTTTGATGAATATATCTGACAATTTGCAGCCCAGAATATTGCATATATTCAGCAACTGTTTTTGATTTAAACGACGAACACCTTTTTCAATTTTGGACACCGCAGACAGGCTCAACCCTGTTTTGCGTGCCAATTCGGTCATTTTCATCCCATTATTTAAACGAATGGTTCTAATATTGTTAGGAAATATGATTTCTTCTTGTGCCATGTCTAAGGACTCCTTAAATACTTGACAAAAGTTTAGTCAATTTTTAGATATTTGGCAAGTAAAATTTACATTAAAAATTACAAAGGCATGTCATCAGGGATTGCAGACACGTCAACCCCAACGCTTTCCGCGTCCGGCACAGGCGAATTTTGTCCCATTTGGGATCCAATATTACCAGAATTGCCATCACCAAAATCCCCTGGTAATGGTGCAGAATTGCGTTCGGACATTTCGTCCAGATTGTCAAACAAGCAATAATCACCGAAAAATGCCAAATGGATAGTTTCTGGTCGACCATGACGGTTTTTACCAATAATAAGATCTGCCTTGCCACGCGCACGTTCTAACCGTTTTTGCCAGGTTTCAAAAGAATTTTGTGATGTGTTAATAGAAAGTTTTTGTGAAGGGTCGCGATCTTTTAAATAATATTCTTCACGATATGTAAACATAACAATATCAGCATCCTGTTCAATAGACCCAGATTCACGCAAATCTGACAGTTGTGGTCGCTTGTCATCACGTGATTCAACACTACGCGACAATTGGGACAATGCAATAATAGGAACATCCAATTCCTTGGCCAGCATTTTCAGTCCCCTGGTTATTTCGGATAACTCTTGTACACGATTTTCGCTGCGTTTACCACCGGGTGATGTCATCAACTGTAAATAATCAATAACAATTAATGCAATGCCACCGTATTTTAATGCCAAACGTCTGGCCCGGGTACGTATCATAGGAACAGACATACCAGGTATATCATCAATTACCAGTGGTGTCTGTGCAATTGCCTTGGAATATTGGGCCATTTTTAAAAAATCTTCATCTGTCAGCGAACCTTCACGCATAGATGTCGACTGAATTTTTGTTTGTGATGATAAAACACGCGCAGCCAATTCTGG
>AUXO014364329.1_pt1 | contig 13178 bp, 7 predicted proteins | sample 768731 | NCBI WGS metagenome assembly AUXO01 (sample SAMN02715735, study PRJNA202380) | gut metagenome | biome: sheep rumen | host: Ovis aries | place: New Zealand: Palmerston North
GCCATTTTAACTGGTTCAGAACCATCATTAGTCCACTTAGGGTCTTTTAATATGCCCATGTTTTGGTCCCATTTAACAATAAATCTTATAATAACACTATCACCATTATCAATAACAAAAACTTCAACACCATCTTCAACAAAATACTTGTTGCCGTAAGAATCAATAAACTCAAATATGTATCCCATTCTATTTGTGTCAGCAAATGCATAGTTTTGCATTTCTGGTGGTGGTAGGTTTTTATAGAATAACATTTCAAATGTTAATACTTGTGTATACATTTTACCTTGTCCTTCAGCATCCCTTTCTTTGGTTTCAACATCTACTGTTGTATCAACACCTATTATATTACCCTCTTCATCATATTCCAACTCACTTTCACCGCCACTTGATTCAGGGTCAGGCTCGTTAACTGGTGTTACTGTATCTATTTTCTTATATTCCACATAAGAAAGTAATTCGCCATCATCACCTACAGACCTTGACCTAACCAAAAGATGTCTAGTATCATAAAGTTCTGGGAATTCAAGTACCCTTAAGTGCCTTGTTAATCCATCATCATCTTTATGCCAGAACTCTCTTTCAACAAGAATTGTAAACGTATAAATTCTGATAGGTGGTGCAAGACTTATATAGTCTTTGACAAATGTTATATTTCCAAAGTCGTTGTCATTAGAATTTAATGGTTTGCCATCTTTATGGAAATATGTTCCTGGAATACCTCTTCCCATTTTTGTAGTCATACCACCAGTGGTAACACCTTGTGGTAAAGAAATATCACCGCCATTTATAAACCATAAGTTATATATAGGAGTTTTGAACTCATAGAAATTAAGCCTATCAACTGCTTGGTCTAAAGAATGTCCATCAGAATATCCTCCAAATTCTGCATCAGGATTTGCTCTTTTAATAAAACTTATACCATCTGTCTGTATATCAACATCGTTAATATCAAGATATGGAAGAACTTTAATCAATCTTGGAGTCCTAGTATAAATATCAAAATCTTGGTATGGAACATCATCTTTAAGGTTGTATTTAAAATTCAAACAAGCGTAATGAGCATTGAATCTCTTCCATCCTTCGCACCCACCTGTTTGATATGTACAATCACCTCCAGGTTGTTTATTACACCTAATATAAATTATATTACCATATTCTTTATTCGTTGCATTAGGATTAATAAATTTGACAGCTGGCTCAAAGTTTAAATTAAAATTTGTTTCCTCTTTTGATTGCGCTTTGCATTTAACAAAACCGTCATTACCTTTAGATACTTTCATACCATATGCACAGCCCTCGTTGCTAAACAAATATTGCAAAGATGGATAAATGTTACCTATATCTATAAATCTTTTTGTTGGGTATGTTTTCTTTTCTAAAACATCCTTTCTATTAAAATCATAGTTATATAACTGTTCAGGGTGATTATCTGGATATTGGAATACATAAAATGGATTTACTAAATTTAAATATCCAGGGTCGCCTTTACCACCTCTTTGAGCATTTGATGTTCCATTAATTGCATAGATGTTAAGCCTCTTCTTATTAAACATAGACCAATAGAAGTTTCTAATATCAAATATACCGAACTCATTAACATAAGGTTCTTTAATGATTTGATAATTTTCATCTATTTTATCCACAGAGCCGCCATCGAACCCAAAATGATTACCGTTATATACAATATCATGCATTTTAGACCAGATTTGGTCTTTTTCATGATTATATAAAGTAACGGCTTCCATATATTTTGACTCACCATACTCGTCTGGTGTTGAGAGATAAGGACTAATACCAACTTGTCTATCGTTAGAGTCAACATGCTCGTATCTGTCTTGGTCAGAATAATAATAAGAATACTCTAATCTCTTATTAGCTTTTTGATTTGTTACATCACCATCTTCATTTTCAGAAACAGTGGTTGCTGATATAATGTTATACTCGTCATCATATGACATTTCTATACCATTATAAGTAAAACCACTAATTCTTAAAGATTTCCAAGGTCTTTCCTCTTCATCAGTTGTATGCAACCTGTAGTTATCTCCTATAACAGGTCCTAAAATAGTCAAATCATAATCATAACGTCTATCTACATTTAATGCTCTCAACCAAGGATTAACAATTCTTACTTTAGAATCACCATACGGCATCAAGTTTTGCTGTTTTTGTATATAAACCTTTTCAAAAGTAGGGTCAACATTTGGACGTTCTTCATCTACACCCAAATACTTCAAATAATCTGATTGATATGGGCTTATAGATGCAAAATTAGGTTGTCTTAAAATACTTGGTTTGCCCCTAAGTTTGTTTTTAGTTCCTGGAACATATCCTCCGTTATGGGTGAATCCTGCAAAATAATTGCCAATTTTACCATTATGGGCTTTTCTATTATAATTGTCGTTCCACTCTGGAACACCCTTTTTAACCTCACCGTCTCTACATTGAGAGTGTCCACTAGTATTTAAACCAACAATATTAGGATAATTAGTTGGAAAAACCACCATACCATTATCTTTGAAAAGATATGCCTCATTTGGTTTTAGTAACTTCGACTCATCATCATAATAAGGATGAATGCTTCTAATAATAACTGGTTGTGTTCCGCCAGTTGCAGTAAACTCAAAGTTATTTTGTCCTTCATTACGAATATAAACAGCTTCAGATAATGCAAACATTGAATTGAACTTCATTTCAAGAATATTTCTCTTCATTCCTTGCATGTGTATATCGTCATTAACCGTTATATAATCTTCCCACAAACGTTTGTTCTTATCTGATGCATCATTTGGTTGAATGCTAAACATGTAAGAGCTTTCTTGATGTACTCCAAACCATCCTGTTATATATTTGTCAGTACCTCCGTTTATTGGGTCTGTAATAGGGGTTAATGAGTAGAATTTACTAATTGTTCCATAATGACCATTTGCTACAGATGCATTAACACTATCATTAACACTACCAATCATAAAAACAGTTGGCATATCATTCAAGAATGTGTTAAAATTATCAGCATTATAAATGGTTATAATCGTACTACTTGCATTATCCAAAGCCAAATGGCTGCAATCTTGACACCCTTGAATTATCGTTGCTGCGAATGAATTTGGTTGATATACAAAAAATGATACCTTCTTACCTTTTGACTCGTCATGTCCAGTACGATTACCTGACTCATCATAGGTGCACTCATTCCAATCCATTCCTAGAAATACCTCTTTTATCTTTTTGACTGCTCTTTCCTCGTCAATTTTCATATTACTAGAAGCAGCTTGTGAGATAGCAATGTCGTTGGTTACATCACACATACAGTTTTTAACTTCTCTGTCCATATGGTCTTCATCCCATTCCATTGACTTAATGCTGAAATAAGCAACGACAGAAGAAGAAACATCACTGTGACCAGTCATACAGATTGTATAACCGCTATCTATTGAATGGTTCAAATATACAGCATCATCAATTATGCAATCATATCCATCACAAGTAAAACCAGTAATATCTATAATTCCATAGAAATGATTATCTTCATGGCAAATATAGTCAATTCTAGTTGCAGCAGAACTATAAAATTTAGCACTTAGGTGTGTTGTTTTATATTCACCATTTATCTTAGGCATATCCAAACGTATCCTCTCAGTTATACTTCTTCCGTCTGCGTCTGTTAATGTCAAATAATATAACTGGTTTGTCAACCCACTAACATCATATGGTTTAACATCAACTGTTTTGGTAGAATCAGTTTGGTAATATATAGTTCCGTTAGGGTTTGCTTGCGGTTTTGATGTACCCTCTTCAAAATGTCCACCTATGATGAAATCACGTTTTGTCATTCCAGATTCGCTTATGACAAGAATATCATTCTCGTCATATAACGTATAACTATAAGGTAATCTTATATCATCAGCATTAACCCTAATGAAAGAATATCCATCTAAAGGATTATTATATGCCTCTGGACAATAAGACCTTGGTCGTGTATCCAAAAACATGCTAAATGGTTTCTTATCATTTTTGAAACACTCAGCATAGAACATTTCATTGAATTTATCTATTGCAGTACTACCTTTTTTAATGCCGAAATAAAAATAGAATGAATTGTTATATAACGGCATATGATAAGCATCATCACCTGAGGTACAATTAGGGTCTACACTTCTAGGAACTTTGTAGAAATGTCTAACTCTATGCTCACTATTATTTATATAATTTGGGTTTTTCTCAGCACCTAATCTAAATGTAAGATATGAATTATCATCCTTCTCATCATACAATGGCTGTTTAAAACCATTTTTATACCTAGTCATAAACACTTGCTGTCTTCCATCAAAATCAACAGGATATATGTATTTAAACTTAGGTATCAAATAGTTTGTATTCTCATCAGGAACTTGTGTTGTATAAGCTGAAATAGATTGTTGATATGACTGCGGTATAAATCCTATATGGTTCATTGTTGCGAACATCGCTCTGTTTTCCATATCATCCAATTCTAGTTTACTGATAAAACCATCAGCCTTAATCTGTCCACTTTTAATCTGAGCATCTTGATTATGAGCATATCTCATTGTATAGGATGAATCTAATGAAACACCAAGTTCACTAAGTCTTTCAACATTAATACATGATTTAGCCTTTGTATCAGCAAATGTACAGCCTAAATCCATAAACAATCCTTGTCTATATTTAGGTGAGTCATCCTCTGATATACGTGCTCTACGCCAGTCCATGCCAGTTACAACAGTATTACCACTTTCTTCTGAATCTGTTGATGCATCATACTGAACCTCATCGTTATCTTTTTCATCTGCGCCCTCTTCTTCCTCAATTGTAGCAATTGCAGGAATATTAGCTGTTGTAGATGGTAAGCACTTAAAGAATTGAGGTATACCATATAGGTTATTCTCCAACAAGTTACCTAAAAGAATAATATCTGTTGCATATAACCTTATAGCATAGAAATTCTCAGGTCTTTCTGCCAATGTTTGTTTTCCATTTGCATTATCACTAGTTGCTTGTAATGCAGCATAATAATATACAGTTAAATCATCCTTGTTAACGAATGGACGTATTAAGCCTCTTCTATATCTGACTTGTTCTGCTCTATTTTTATGCCACCTTTTTTCACTTTCACTTGCTTTACCAGCGTCAACTTCAAGAGAAATGTCTTTATATGGTACTTCACAAGTAACATATGTTTTAAGACGTGAATAACTACTTGTTTCACAAGAACAGAAATCATTTTTAGCACTACTCTTAAACCATCCGAAAATATCAAACCAGAAACTTCTCTTCTTTCTTTTTCTCCAATACCAAAGTGGCATATAAAGAGTACCATTAATCCAGTCTTGATAAAGGTCTAGTTTAACTATTTTAAACTCTTGAGCAAGGTTTCTCTGGATTCTATCCATATATTCTCCCCTACTCTTACTCTTTTCGCAATCACCCTCCATTTCTTCAGGGCAATCACCATATCCTTCACACCAACAGCCTGGATAGAACGCAGTATTACCTTCGTTAAGACCAGCTGACAATGGTATACATTCAATATATTTAAGAAGCCAGTCTAATGTTGGTATAAACGTACCTACAACTGGAATCTTCTTTATAATCTTTAAAATCTTATTTATTGTATTGATAATTGTATACACAACGCACAATAAAGCATTAAGAATGTATATAATAAGTGAAATTATTGTTATCAATATACAAATAAGCATATACACAAAAGGAAGGTCAATACGTAGTTTGTTAAATGGTATTGGGTTTTGGTCTTCTGCCAAATTAGAACCTTTCAAAGAGCCATAGTTTTTAGAGTATGGTCTATGTGCTACTTGAACTTTAGGAATATAGTTTTTAACACTATATACATTGTTCCAATAAAGGTCACGGAAACAGTGGTCTGGTGTTGCAGAACCAAAATTATACATTTTTTCAATGTCTTGTCCTGGAGTATTTATAACTGGAACAATACCATTATTACTCCAAGTCCCTAGTCCTCCTATAGTAGTTCCACTTTCAACAAAAATAGGATTCATAGGAACAAGATACTTTGCAGTATGTCTTGAGAATCCCTCATCGTTTGTTTCATTCTTACTTATTCTAAACCTTACTTGTGTTCTAGTAGGGATACCCTTAGTTGGATTATCTGTTGGAACAACATTACCATACTCATCAGTACCTATATAATCTAGGTTCATTGGGATTTGGTAGCACCATACACCATCATCATTAATAAGCTGATTACCTTGAATTTGGTATTCTTCAACTAATCCGTCAGTAGTCTTGCGAATCATTTCGATTGTGCCACTGCCTCCCACCAACTGGTTATTCATACCATTTTCAATATCTGGTGCGCATTTATGTCCAATTGAATGCCCTTCATTATCAGATATAATTGAGCCAATGAATACACAAGTAGGCTCAAACTTATACTGTATTTGAATATCGGCACGAGTTAATGAAGCGATACCATTGTCAGCATCACCCCAGAAAGGATATACGAACACACTTCTGTTCTGTGAAAATATTTGAGCAAGTCCATCTAAGTTTGTGCTTTCTTTAAACTGGTTAGGGCTATCAAACATTGTTAAATTATATCCCTTATATTCAAAATCACGTGGCTTTTGGGAAAGTATTCCTATATCCGATAAATCTATTTCAACGTGAACGGTAACACTACCTGTAGGGACACCAAAAATCATATAGTCACCTGCATTGTTAGTAACTGTTGTATACTTGTAATATTTGTCATAAACCTCAAGCTGAATATCATCATCAAGCATCAATCGTTTATTTGGAAACGTACCAACAACTCTATAACAATCATCGTCACTATAATCAGGTAATAGATTATATCTTCTTCCTTCTCTATCTTTTGACGTGACCTCGCTATATGGGTAAATGGCTTCCATATCGCTAGTATCATTTTTATCTCGCTCAATAAAAATTGATATTTTAGCATTTGTAATGCCAAAAGCATCATTAGCAAGAACCCTTCCAATTATGACACCATAGTTGGAAGAGTGTAATCTATAAGCATCTTTCTGTCTAAGCTTCAATGACAAAATTTCAAGGAAATCGAAATCTTGCTGCATATTAACTTTAAGCAGTGTGTCGCTTATTATATTTGTGTGTATTCTGTAACTTTTATCCATACATTACTATCTTAAGTACTTACCTAAAAACTCAGGTAAAACAATTGCTTTATTTTTACTAAAAAACATTTTATAAATCGCAACTACTAAAACAATTGGTACTAAAACCATTGCTACTAATAGCATTATAATAAATCCGACAGTTTTCAAACCAACTGTATATAGTTTATCCAACCATGTTTGCTCAATTGGCTCTCCATATTTACTTTCAATTGCCGCTTTTTTCTTACAATTACATGCCATAACATTAATATATTTTTTTATCTTAATTTACATTTAACTTGAATATCAAATGTAGGATTTTTAATCTCATACATTGAATTATAGTCTCCGTATAACACTTTATCAACTGCCATTAAATCAATCTGTTCTGATTCAGAACCATCAGGCGTATTAAATGGTTGAGCTAATGAAACATCACAAGCACTACCTTCAATCAAAGCTGGTAATGGGCATTTGTCTGGTGAATAGTTACCATTCCATATTTTATAAACTCTAATCTCAATTAAACTAACAACGCCATCTAAAAGTGTCAACTCCTTTTCCAAATCTCCAAGGAAAATGTCATCACCCATTTCATGATTGTTCACATTGAAATACTCTTTAACAGCATTTATAATATTGGTAATTACATTAGCAGGATTATAGTTTTTATCAATGAAAACATCAATACCCAATCCAATATTATAGATTCTACCGCTTTTAATCTCGATGTAATCGTTTATTTGTTTGTAATTGGACATGTACTCAAGTACATTCTCCACAAGCGTCTGAGGAAGCGCAGAATCAAGCTGCCCTAAAGCATTTATACCTAAAAAATCCATTTCAATTTTGTTATTAGCTTCAATAACTGTATTTCTGAATGGAGCACCATATTTAGGTGGCATCTGCATTAATTTAACCCTATAGTCTTTAACAGTAACAGCACGATTCTGAGCACCTGTGTTATACTTCATAAGCATTTTAATCTCTTCTGTTGAAGGCTCGTCTTTACCTGCCACTGCTGTAGAAATATTTGTAACTGTTAATGAGGTCAAAACCCTACCCCTTACAGAACCATCAGTATTACCAGTGTTTCCACCCCAATCTACGTTTGCGAGTGTTATCTTGTTAATTGCGCCTGGACCAAGGTTTGTTGAAACACCGCCACCAATTCTGTAAAGGACATACATTGTCCACCCTTCTTTTGGTAATATTCCCAACATATCATTATTAACTTGCATAGAAGCAGCATAATCAGCATATGTAGTTTCATCACTAGGAACGGCTTCATAATTATTACCTGCGCCAAATATAATTTTCAAATAACCATTATCAGTAAATTCTGTGATAAATTTTTGCGTTAGTGGCTTCCATTTTCCACGATAATAACGAGTTGTTCTAGCTGTAATGGTGTCACTTGTTCCATCTTCTTGAATAATCTCTGTATAATCATCGTATAAATGTGGGTTATACATATCATTGATGACGAAATTATCAATATTAGCCTCAGTACCAAAACGATATTGGTCAGCTAATGAATCGCACTCAAAAAATCTGTATGTCATTACTGCTTGGTCTGATATTCTATACTGTTCCTCGTCTATATAATATTCATATATCTCTGGATTAGTACTAAAATCACTAGTTTCCTTAAAAATAATTGATTCTACACTCAATACATTTGGCTCAGGTAATACAATTTCCATAAAAGGCTTAATATCATTAGAATATATAACCTTTTTGTAAATTTTTGTAACACCATTTACAACAACACTAGATTTAGAAACATTGTAACCAGTAATATTACCATTACCGTCTCTAGCTGGTGTCATTTTTCTATTAGAGAAACCATTTTTATTGAACTGTTCAGCAAAATTAATATCTTCGGTAAGCTGAAAATTGTAATTTCCAGCAGAAACTATACTAGTGCTTTGAAGAATTGGTGCATAATCCCAGTTAGGAAGGTGTATATTTGTTGCATCAGTAGGTAATACACAACTAACCTCAACCTCACATATTGAAGACTTCTTTCCAGGAATTTTCAAACCATTTGCTCTTGCTTGATTTAATACACTACTTTTTAGATTTGCACTATCAATATTAGTTTCTTGGTACATTCTATCTGTATGATAACTAAGGTCATCACCAACAGCAGCCACAAGGTCAATAAACCATGCACCAATGCTTGAGTCGTTGAAATCATCAGCGACTTCAGGATAATATATGTTAGAGAATTTTATTAACTCACCTTTAATATCCTCAAATGTTCTGCTTAAATAATTAATTTTCTTTTCCATTATACTTGTACTACTACACTGTCATTAGTTACCTTATTACCCTCAGATACGCTATAATCTAGCCTTACATATATCTCTGATTCATCTTCTTCGTTTTTAACTATTTGTATGTCGTTAAGGTTTATGTTTGTTGCCCACCTTTTAACAGATTCTGTGACCTCATTCTTAACTGATTCCCAAGTGATTTTATCGTTTGGTTCAAATATAAATTTAATAAGGTCAGTTCCAAACTCTGGATTCCTAATTCTCTGTCCTTTAGGTGTAAACACAATATGCATCAACTGGCTTCTAACTTTTTCCTTGATAGAAGAGTTTGCATCAATATAAAAATTTTGAAAACCTTCAGATTTAAAAGGATATTTTATACCGAAATATTGTCTTTTTGCCATATCAAAATTATTTCTCTATAAGTATTATAAAATATAAAATTTTTGGGAATAATATAAACAAAAAAAAGCGAGAGTTGCATAACTCTCGCTTAATTTGGTAATTCTGATATTGGATATATTACATTTTTATAATCATCCCAACCCCCACCTTTATTTTTATATAAATTTACACTGTTATCTGGTACATAAACTTTACATTTAGATGGTAACGTTTTATATTGATAATCTGAAACATATAAATTTGGTGGTGTTTCAGCATAACAAATAACAACTGATGAATCAAATTCAACTGGTTTATAATAATTTGCATCATCAAATGCCCACCTTCCAATATTTTCAATTGTGGATGGAAAAACAACTTTTGTTATTTTTGAAGGACCGTGATTCTCCCACATTTTTTGTTCAAAAGCTCCTTCTTCAATCGTTTTTATCCCCTCTGGTATTATAACAGTTTCCAAACTAGTATAATCCCTAAAAGTCTGTCTTTTTATTGTATCAATGCTAGAAGAAATTGTTAAACTTGTTACATTTGCGCATTGTGCAAAAGATGCATTGCCAATAAATGTAACACTGTTTGGTATTATCCATTCTGTTACTTTTTTTATGTAAGAAAAGCTTCCATTGTTGATTGTTTTAAGTGAGTTTGGCATGTTTACAGTAACTGTGGTGTTACCACTAGACATTGCGCCACAAAACGATGAGTCACCAACACTTGTTAAATTAGTAGGAAGATTAATGACCCCATCAACATCACTATTCATTCTTTTTAGCTTTTCAGCGTAATAAAATGTTTTTTCCCCAATTGATGTTATATCATTTGACAATTTGATACTTTCTAGATTTATAGCGTAGTCAAAACAATATGCTGCAATATTAACAAGACTATTTGGTAATTCAATACTTGTTAAATCGACACTATCGAAAGTATAAGCCTTAGTAATAGATATAACTGGCTCGTCAAAAAATATATATCCAGTACCATTTTCAAATGTATGGTCTATAACTGGAGTATTAAAACAACCATCAAAATTTTTAGTTAGTTTTTTAGTTGCAGTATATTTTATGTAAAAAATGTTTTTTAAATCAATATCATCAATTAAATGTCCATGACTTAATAATTGTTTTTCTTTTAAAGAATTAAACTCTTCATTATTTTTAAATAGCTTTAAATAATTTCCCATAATTTATATCATTTAATTATACTATAAATAGTATAACAGATATAAAAAAGCGAAAGTCGTAAAACTTTCGCTTCAAATTATTAACATCTTCCATTGCTACTACCGCAGCCACCACCACATCTATCATTGTAGCTGTAAGATGATGAAGAACCGCAGCCACCATCACTAGAAGAACCACATGAAGAACAGTCTAAGTTGTTCTCTTGCCACAAGTATTGCATCTTGTTTAGGTTATTCTTCCTAGCAATTTCCCTAACGATGGAATCAGTCAACGAATCAACCATTCCTTGAACTCTAGCCTTAACTATATCGGATAGTTCCTTTTCGGATAAAATAAACAATTTCTTCATATTCTATATACTTTATGCAAATATATAAAAAAAATCTGAGAATTCCAAATTATATCCAATAAGGATGCAAACTTCCGTCCTCATATATTACTCCAAAGCTGTATTTCTTTGCAAATAAGGCTCTTGTAGCCGCCTTAAACGTGTCGGAAAGTGTTGCATGGCGTAACTTACACACCAAGAAGCAAACACGCTTCAAAATGAATTTTCCATCAAACGATGGAATCCAAGGTGTAATATCAAACTCAGTCTTACACCCATGAGCAAAAGGTGACTTCAGCTTTATGTCAAATGCATCCTCGAATGACACATACATATTATCCCTATCAAACAATTCAGCAAGCTTGATGCTCTTAAATCCTAGCTTATTGTAATGCTCAATGCAATGGCATATCTCTTCCTTTGTGCAAAGGAAAGGCTTAACTATGTTAATATTCATGGTAATCTTCTCTTTATGAGGTAACTCTGCATAGAATTTCTGCCTATCATAGAGTGACTTGTGACCTCTAATCTTATCAGCAACTTCCTCGTTATAGTGCTGGGGAGATATTGAGATACCATCACAAAGGTCTATAATCTCAAATAGTTCCTCTCTGTGCTTATATGCAGCATAAGGCAAAGACGTAATGATATACACCTTTAACTCTGTGTTGTTTTTAATGAGTTTAACTAGTTTCAAAAGTTCAGCCATATAAATCATTGGCTCGCCACCACTGATGCCTACTGATTTAACTTCGTCCTTATGCTCAGAAATGCACTGAAAAATCGACATAACATCTGGTTTAATACCTACATCATGTAAGCCTTTGTTGAGTGCATCCACACAGAATGGACAGTTATTTGGGCATTTCTTCGTGAAATGAACTTGCAACTCACTTTCTATTTGGTCGCAAATATTGACATTATACTTTATCATCTTTATTCCACATATAATATCCGTAAACACAATTGGCAGTCCAAAATACAAACTGAGCAACCATACACCAATCACTAGCTATTGCCCACATGATGATACTACCAAGGTCAATTATCAACCAATAGAACCAACTCTCTTTAAACCTCAATATCATAAGAATTTGAGCCACAAACGCTGGAACTGTAGTTATTGCATCCATAAATGGCTGAGTGTCATTGGTTATTAGTAGACCATAAAACAACGCAACAGATGCTAATGCAGTTGTTACGAGCATCAATACATTTTGTTTTACTGTAAGGTGACGTGTTTTCACCTCTAAGGATTCGTTGTTATAATGGCTATTCCAATGGAACATGCCATATAGCATAGTAACAAAATAAAATATGTTTTCTGCAATCTCTCCATATAGATTCTGCTGCAAACACAACATTACATATGTAATGAGCTGGGCAAAACCGAATACATAGAACGAAATTTTCTTTTGACTGCATAAAACAACTGAGATAACACCAAGCATACCACTAGCAAGTGATAGCTTAGTGCTCCCCATTACTAGCACCACAAAACCTTGCGTGAGTAAACCAACAAGCATGAATATTAATCCAAACCTAGTGAGGTTAAAACTATTTCCGCTTTCTAGGGCTATAACATCAGATAATCTATTATTCGTCATATACCGAATTAATGTAATCTTTAACTCTGTTGAAATTGGCTAAGAAACTTCCATCAAGTATCTCTACCTTATCCCATAAGCCAAACTGTTTTAAAAGCTCTGCAAGCTTGTTAAAATTGGCTATACGCTCGTCAATTGATGCTTGCTTCATGTAGCGGCTACCATCGTCAACAAACTTGTTCTTTGGTGGCAACAAGAAAATCTTATCCCACTTAACACGGCCTTCAAGAGAC
>AUXO011322175.1_pt1 | contig 13177 bp, 13 predicted proteins | sample 768731 | NCBI WGS metagenome assembly AUXO01 (sample SAMN02715735, study PRJNA202380) | gut metagenome | biome: sheep rumen | host: Ovis aries | place: New Zealand: Palmerston North
GCATTCCATAGTTCTTTAAATAATCCTGGATATATTATGAATTATCCTAGAGGTATTCGTGAAAATGGTGGACAATATACTCACTCAGTTTCATGGTACTTAATGGCTTTAATTCGTACAGGATATCAAGATAGAGCATATCGCTATTATCAAATGATTAACCCTGTTAATCGTGCATTAACTAAAGATGCTGCTGATCATTATAAGACTGAACCATACGTAATTGCTGCTGATATCTATTCTGCTAAGGGAAGAGAAGGTCGTGGTGGATGGACTTGGTATACAGGTTCTGCTGGTTGGTTCTATCGTGTAGGTGTTGAAGAAATCTTAGGATTACATAAACAAGGTGATTCATTAAAGATTACTCCAAAGATGCCAGTATCTTGGGAAAAATATGAAGTAGTATATCGTTATATGGATACTGATTATCATATTAAAGTTGTTAAAGATAACAATGATGAGATTACTTTAGATAATAAAGTTCAATCTGGAAATACTATTAATTTAGTTAATGATGGAATTGTACATCAAGTACAAGTTAAATCAAGATAAGAGGAGAATTACTCCTCTTTTTCTTTTGCTTTGTTTTACACTTATTTCTTCCTATGTTATAATATTTTTAGAATTTAGGAGGTTATTATATTATGATTAAATTCGATTTTACTAGTATGTCTAATTTTAATGCTGATTTATTAAAACGTAAGGAAGAAGTTTATAATAAATTTGATGAAAGTTATATGACAGGATGGACTAAAAGAATAGATGATTCTTTAATAGATGACTTTATTGCAACTGCAAATGAAGTCAAGAAACATTCATCTGTATTAGTTGTTATTGGTATTGGTGGTTCTTTTTTAGGAAGTTATTGTGTTGAAAAAGCTCTTGCTCCTTATTTTAATGATAATTCATTTAAAGTTATTTATGCGGGTACAGGATTAAGTAGTGCATATATTAGTGAATTATTAGATTATTTAAAAGATGTTGATTTTTCTATTAATGTTATTAGTAAAAGTGGTACTACTATGGAACCGACTATTGCTTACACTTTGATTAAAGAATTAATGGAGAAGAAGTATCATGGTGATGACTTAACAAAACGTATTATTATGACAACTGATCCAGTAAAAGGAACTCTTCGTGAAGAGGTAAATAAAGTTGGTTATAAATCATTTATTATTCCTGATGATATTGGTGGTAGATATTCAATTATGACGGCAGCTCATTTATTCCCATTAGCATTTAATATTAATTTGAAGGCTTTTGTAGAAGGATATTATGAAGGTGCTAAATATCAGGATGAAGCATTTAATTATGCTGTTACACGTAAGAGTTTATTTGATCAAGGAAAAGTAGTTGAAAATTATGTTGTCTATGAAGAAAGACTAAGTTATTTTAGTGAATGGTTAAAGCAATTATTTGGTGAAAGCGAAGGTAAAGAAGGCGTTGGTATTCTTCCTACCTCTACTGTTCATACTAGAGATTTACATTCTTTAGGTCAATTTGTTCAAGAAGGTAATAAAATCTTATTTGAAACATTTATTAAAATTGAAAATTCTAGTAAGGTTAAATTTCGTAATTATGATTTAAATGAAATCAATAATATCGTCCTAGATTCAGTTAGAGTAGCTCACAAGAAAGGTGATGTATCATCTATTATGATTACTTTACCTGAAGTATCTGAAAAGTACTTAGGTCAAGTAATGTATTTCTTTATGTTAGCTGCTGCTTATAGCGGATTCTTATTTGATATTGATCCATTCAATCAACCTGGAGTGGAAGTTTACAAAAAAGAAGTTCGTGAAAAAATTGTAATTTAGGAGAGGTGATTTTTTGAATTTAACGAAAGAAAATGTTCGTACTAGTTATTTAAGAGGAGTTAATCAAGTTTTAGGTAAAGGTATGGTTACTCCTAAGATGGAGAGGATAGTGCATGACATTCAATTGGAAAATGATGCAGATTATTCTAAAATGTATTATTCTCTTACTAGGGGGCTTATCGATGGTATGAGTTCCTTTCGTTGTAATTTATCTGAGGATTTAAAATGTGGTTTTGCCGAAAGTATAGCTTTAAAAATATGGCAAAGTGGAGATTTTTCTTCTAGGTCATTATATTCTGACGGTTTTAATGAACGTAGTGTCTATAATGAGCATATGATTGAATACTTAATTGGTGATTATTTAGTAAATACTATTGGCGTTCAAGAAAGCTCTATTTGTATGTTAAAGAATCCTGATTTAATGGGAAAACTACTTGGTGGTGTTGCATATGATGGAGGAAGTTTGCTTTCATATTTAAATAGACAAATAACTAAGGCTAAAACAGAATTTAGTGATTGTAAAAAGAATTTTTTAGATACCGATAGTGAAACAATAGAATGTTGTTTAGCTATTTCAGATTGTGCAGACCAATTACGGTTACCTGCAGAAAGATTAAAAAAACAGAAAGTACTTTCTAAACTTAGAAAGTTTGTAGGAAAAGATAATGAGGGACAAGAGTTATAAAATACTTATATTTATATTTTGCTTATTGTTTATAATAGATGCTTTTTGTATTTTATTTGGTTTTATTCAACCAATAGATCAAGCTATATATAGTTTTTTAAGATCTTTTTCAAATAAGTTTGTTGATTCGTATTTTATTTTCTTTACATATTTGGGAAATTGGCAAACTATATCTTTAGTTTTGATTGCATTACATATTATTTTAAAATATAGAGATAAAATATCTATGGATTCTGTAGTTCTTTTATCTGTATGTAGTAATTCTATTATTAAACACATAGTTTGTAGGCCAAGACCTGATATACTAAGATTAGTTAAAATAGGTGGTTATTCATTTCCTAGTGGACATTCTATGATAGCAATAACACTATATGGTTTTTTATTTGCTCTTGTTACTTGTAAGATTAAGAAAAAATGGTTAAGATTATTATTACAAGTATTACTTGTTTGTTTGATTTTTAATATTTGTATTAGTAGAATATATGTAGGAGTTCATTATGCAAGTGATGTTTTTGGTGGATTCGTTTTAGGTTTTGCAGAATTATTACTTGTGCTTTATTGTAGAAGAAAATATTTTGGAGGGGATTCGGATGTACAAAGTCTTAATAAGTGATTTTGAAGATGTACTAATCGATAAAGAAGATGCTATTCCTTTATCGACTATGCTTGCACTAGATAAGATGCGTAGTGGTAAAGTATCATTTGCTGTGTCTTCTTCATGTGGATTTCAAACTGTTCTAGATTATAACCATGATTTTCCTTTTATCGATTATATTATTCTTTTTGATGGTGCTTATTTTTATGATGTTAATCGTAAAAAGACTATTGTAGACAAAAAAATTTCTTTAACTACTACTAAGCGTATTAATAAGATTTGTTCTGACTATAATATTTGTTTTTATACATTAGATTATTGTAATTGTACTAAAGAATTATTACCAATTGATTCGGCACGTTTAATTGGAGATTTTAAAGTATTTAGTGAATATCATAAAGATTCTATTTATAAGATTGAGATTATGTGTCCTAAAAAAAATCAAGATTCTTTAATAACTGAATTAAAAAAGATAAAAGATATTTTAATTATTTCTTTAAAAGATCGAGTTGTTATTCAAAAAGAAGGCACTGGAATTGTTTCTTCTATAAGTGAATTCTTAGAGTCTAAAAAATTAAAGATGGATCAAGTGGTTGTTGTTGGCAAAGACGATTGTAATATTCCACTATTTCAAGAAGATTGTCTTTCAATTGCAACTGAAGATGCAAGTTTAAAACTTCGTAGGGTATCTGATGATGTTACTGACTCATCTGAAGGTAATCCAGTGGAAGCTGTTATTTCCAAATATTTTCAATAAAGAAGTGGTGTTACACTTCTTTTTTTATTTTAAATGCGATATAATAACTATGTTTAGAGGGAGTATATTATTATGAAATTATTAGTACAAAATGAAGGTGAATTATTAGATTATTTATATGAACATCTAGATATGCCAAAAAAAAGAATTAAGCAGTACTTAACTCATGGTTCTATCTATGTTAATAATAATCGTACTTCTCAATATAATTATCATTTGTTACCAGGAATGAAAATTCATATTGATACTGAGAGTAAAAATAAAAAGACTTTACCTTTTGAAATAGTATTTGAAGATGATCATATTATTGTAGTTAATAAACCTAGTGGTTTGCTTACTATTGCAACTGCTAAAGAGAAAGAAAGAACTTTATATCATATAGTTCGTGAGTATTTAGTATCAAAAGACAGAAATGCTAGAGTATTTATTGTTCATCGTTTAGATAAAGATACTAGTGGTATTGTTGTACTTGCTAAAGATGAAAAAACTAAAAATCAATTACAAGAAAATTGGAATGAGTATGTTTCTTTAAGAGAATATGTGGCAGTTGTTCATGGTAAACTTAGAAAAAGTGAAGATCGTATTGTTCAAATGCTTAGTGAAACAAAAACTAACTTAGTGTATGTTAGTAAAAAAGAAGATGCTAAAGAAGCTATTACCAATTATAAGTTAATAAAAGAAAATGAAGATTATTCTATGGTTTCTATTCACATTGAGACTGGACGTAAAAATCAAATTCGTGTTGCATTTCAAACAATTGGAAATCCTATTGTTGGGGATAAAAAATATGGTGAGAAGAAGGATAATGCATCTCGTCTATATTTACATGCTAATCGTTTGAAAATGTATTATCCAGTTCTTAAAAAAGATATTTTATTTGAAGTATCTAATCCTAGTGAATTTAAAAAGATTATGGGGTGATTAAGTGAAAAAGTATTTTTTTATTTTCTTAATTCTAATTATAATAGGTGGAGGAGCTTTCTTATATTTAAATAAAGATTTATTTATAGAGAAGAAAGAAAAAAAGGAACCTATGGAAGAGATAAAAAGTAATGATTTGTTTGGTAAGTATTATACAAGTGCAAATGCAAAATTAAAGAAGATGTCTTTAGAAGAAAAGATAGGTCAGTTATTCTTAGTAAGATATGATTCTAATTTAGCTTCTACATATATAAACAAATATCATGTTGGTGGATTATTATTATTTGCTAAAGATTTTGATGGATTTAATAAAAGTACTATGAAAGAGCATATAGATAATTTACAAAAACAGAGTACTTATCCATTAGCTATAGCTGCTGATGAAGAGGGTGGATTTGTTACTAGAATAAGTAGATATGAGGCTTTTCGTGATAGTAAATTTAAATCACCTAAGAGTTATTATAGTGAAGGTGGGTATGAGTTGCTTGAACAAATTGAAAGAGAAAAGGCTAAATTATTATTATCTATCGGCGTTAATTTTAATTTAGCACCTGTAGCTGATATTTCTACTAATCAAGATGACTTTATATATATACGTTCATTTGGTGAAGATGCTGCTAGTACTTCAGAGTTTATTAGTAATATGGTAAGTTATGCTAATGATGAAAATATTTCATCATGTTTAAAACATTTTCCTGGATATGGTAATAATGAAGATACACATACTGGTATTGCTATAGATAATCGTGATTATAAAAACTTTGAAGAGAATGATTATTTACCATTTATTAGTGGGATTGATCAAAAAGTTCCTGCTATACTTGTTTCTCACAACGTTGTAAAGTGTATGGATTCAGATTATCCTGCAAGTTTAAGCAGTAAAGTTATAACTGATGAATTGCGTGATAAACTACATTTTTCTGGTATTGTAGTTACTGATGATTTAGATATGGATGCAGTAAAAGAATATGCTGATGGTGGAAATGCAGCAACATTAGCTATTAATGCTGGAGCAGATATGCTTATTACTAGTGATTTGCCATCTATGTTTCAAGAATTATTAGATGGGGTTAAGAATAAAAAAATAGAGGAGTCTACAATTGATAAAGCAGTTCTACGTATTCTTGCTTGGAAAGAAGCTTATCAATTTTAATAGGAGGATATATGATAGTTAGAGATTTATTTGAGAAAAAAGATGAATTAATGAACAAAGAAGTTGTAGTTCAAGGATGGATTCGAAATCATCGTAAACAAAAAGAATTTGGATTTATTGATTTTTCAGATGGAACATGTTTCAAACATGTACAAGTTGTTTATGATGATAAATTAAAAGAATTTGAAGAAATTCAAAAATTACATGTTGGTTGTGCAATTAAGGTTGTAGGAACTTTAGTTAAGTCTATTAATGAACAACAAGAATTTGAAATTCAAGCTAAAGAAGTAATATTGCTTGGTGATTGTCCTGAAGATTATCCTATTCAACCAAAAAGACATACAAGAGAGTTTTTAAGAGATCAAGCTTATCTTCGCCCTAGAACAAATTTATTTCAAGCTGTATTTAGAGTAAGAAGTGTAGCTGCTTATGCTATTCATAAGTATTTTCAAGAAAGAGGTTATATTTATTTTCATGCACCATTAATTACTGCTAGTGATTGTGAAGGTGCTGGTGAAATGTTCCATGTTACTTGCTTTGACTTAGAAAATGTTCCAAAGAAAGATGGAAAAGTAGATTATGAGAAAGATATGTTTGCTTGTCCCGCTTCATTAACAGTTTCTGGTCAATTAGAAGCTGAAAGTTTTGCCCTAGCTTATGGAAAGACTTATACATTTGGACCTACATTTAGAGCAGAAAACTCAAATACTAAAGTTCATGCTAATGAATTCTGGATGATTGAACCAGAAATGGCTTTTTGTGATCTTGAAGGTGATATGGAAGTTATGGAAGATATGCTTAAATTTGTAGTTAAGTACGTTTTAGATAATTGTCCTGATGAGATGAAATTTTTAGATGGATTTGTAGAAAAGGGATTACTTGATAAATTAAATAAATTAGTTACTTCTAAGTTTAGTCGTGTTACTCATGAGGAATGTATTGATATCTTACAAAAAGCTGATGTTAAATGGGAGTTTGAACCTAAACAAGGTGAAGATATAGCTAAAGAACATGAGAAATACATTACTGAATACTTTAACGGACCTGTATTTATTACTAACTGGCCAAAAGATATTAAAGCATTCTATATGAAACAAAACCCAGATGGTAAGACTGTTGCTGCTGTAGATCTTGAAGTTCCAGGAGCTGGAGAAATTATGGGTGGTTCTCAAAGAGAAGAAGACTATGATAAGTTAGTTCGTCGTATGGATGAATTAAAGATGGATAAATCAACATTAGATTGGTATTTAAACTTACGTAAATTTGGTGGATGTGTACATTCTGGATTCGGTATGGGATTTGAAAGATTATTAATCTATTTAACTGGTGTTGATAACATTCGTGATGTTATTCCATATCCTAGAACTCCAGGAAATTGTGAATTTTAATATGAAAGCAGTATTATTTACTGCTTTTTGTTTTTTTACTATACTTTTGTTTTATTATTTTATATGTTATAATATTTCCTGAGGTATTTTAGAATGAAAGATAATTGTATATTACAGAAAAAAAGTGATATAGGTTTAATACGTGAGAAGAATGAAGATTCAGCTTGCGTTCTTTCGCATCCTAAAGATCGTTCTATAAAGATGTTAGCTATTGCTGATGGTATGGGTGGAAAAGATTTAGGTGATGTTGCTTCTAAATATGTAATTGAAGTACTTACTGATTGGTTTAAAAAAGAAAGCTTAGATATTATTACTGATACTAAAAAGCTAGAGAGTGTACTTCGAAAAAAACTTACTAGAATTAATGATGATTTAATTGCTGATTACGGCAAAGAAAAACTTGGTACAACTTTATCTATGGGTATTGTATTAGAAGAAGAAACTGTTATTTTAAATATAGGAGATTCTAGATGCTATACCTATAAAGAAGGCAAATTAAAACAAATAACTGAAGATGACTCACATGTTTGGTTATTCTATAAATCTGGAGATGCCACTAAAGATGATTTAAGATACTTTTCTACAAGTAGCTTTATAAGTGCTTGTATTGGTTTAAATAGTGATTTATGCGTACCTACAGTACAAACTATAAAAAATGAAAAATATGATATGTTACTATTCTTTACTGATGGTGTAACTGATTTATTAACTGATAAAAAGATTAAAGAAGTAATTGAAAAAAGTAAAAAGAATCAAATACTTGATAGATTGATTCAAGAGGCTGTATATGTTGATCAAGATTTACATGTACCACCTAGATTACGTCGTACCTTTGCAGAACCTTTTCATATTCCTAGTCAAGGAAAGGATAATGCAACAGGCGCTATATATATAAAAGATGTATAAAATTAATAAAATCTCCCAAACTATTATTGGGAGGTTTTTTTATGAAAAAATACTTATTTTTACTTATTGTTCCATTTTTACTTCTTGGTTGTAATAACAGTATGAATACACCTACTGGTGCAGTAGAATCTTTTTTAAATTCTTATCAGAATTTAGATTCAGAACTACTTGAAAATTTAGATCAAATTATTGATAGAGATCAGGATTTAACTAAAGAACAAAGAGAGAAATACCATGATTTGATGGTTAATCAATATAAGAATTTGTCTTATAAAATTAAAAGTGAAAATGTAGTTGATGATACGGCTGAAGTAGAAGTTGAAATAGAAGTACTTAATTATGCTTCTAGCATTCGTGAATCTAAAAACTATTATAGAGATCATCAAGATGAAGTTGATGATTATATGGATTATCAATTACTTAATATGGAAAATGTAAAGAATAAAACGCATTATACAATTATGTTCTCTTTAAATAAGGTTGATAATGAATGGGTAGTTGATGATTTAGATGATGTTGATGTACAAAAGATTCATGGTTTGTATGAATAATTGATGCATCGCATCTTTTTTTTATTTTAAATTGGTTTTATAATTATTTTAGAGTAGGTGAACTATGATAGGAACAATAATTGTACAATTATTTGGTTTAATTGGATTTATTCTTCTTTTACTTAGTTATTGGAAAGAGGAGATTAATGGTGTTTTAGTAATTCAATTATTCTCAGGCCTTTTTTATATGGTTCACTATTATTTCTTAGGAGCATATTCTGCTTTATTAGTTTTAATACTCGAGATTATTCGTGACTTTTTATACTATAAAATGGATTTAGATAAATACATTTTCTTTTGTACGATACCTTTTTATGCCATATTTTCTTTTTTTTCATTTGATGGATTATTATCTTTACTTCCAACGATTGCATCTATTATAGATGGTTTTGGCTTATCAATTAGAAAAGATACTGCCGTAGTAGGGGCAATGATTGCTGAGTTATTGTGGGTTGTATATGACTTCTATTGTGGTAGTTATATAGGTATTCTTGCAGGATTACTGCTTTTGACATCAGAAATCCTTGTATTTACAAATGAAAGAAAATTATAAGTTCTTCTATCTTTTTTTATGTTATTTGTGGTATACTTTATTTTAGAATAGAGGTGGTATGTGTGTTAGGTAAAATTGACGAGATTATTGACAATACCGTTACGATACGACTAGCGATTGACATTAGTACACAGCCTAGTTTAATTAACCTTCATGTTGTTTTTGAAGATGGAGGAAAAAGAAAGGTTGTAGGACAAATCGTTAACTGTACATTAACTATAATGACAGTTAATATTGTTGGTGAACTTAATGAAAATGGATTTGTTCCTGGTGCTAGTAGCAAACCATCTTTTAAATCAAAACCTAGAATTATAAAAATTGATGAATTGAAATATATTCTTGGAGAGCAATCTCCAAAACATGGTTACACTAATTTTGGTGTAAGTAATGTTTATGATGGATATAAAATAAATGTTGATATAAATGAATTTTTTAATACACATTTTTGTATATTAGGAAACAGTGGTGCAGGTAAGAGTTGTACAGTTGCTTCTATACTTCAGAAATTATTTCTTTCTACGCCTAATCCACCAATAAACTCAAGTTTATTTTTCTTTGATGCTTATGGTGAATATTCCAATGCATTTTCTAAACTACATGAACAAAATAATTTAGTTAATTATAAATCATATACTACTAATACTTATAATCCAGAGACTGAGATTTTAAAGATTCCTATTTGGTTATTAGATGTTGATGATTTAGCATTACTTTTAGATGTTAATTCTGCATCTCAGTTACCAATTATAGAGAAGACTTTAAAACTTGTATCTATCTTAACTGGTAGTTCTCCTAATGTATTACGTCGTAAGAATGATATTATTGCGAGGGCAGTTCAAGATATCTTATTAAGTGGTAATGATTCTACTAAAATTCGAGATCAAGTAATAGGTGTTCTTACAAAATTTAATACTCCTACTTTAAATCTTGAAAGTCAAATTGTTCAACCTGGTTATACTAGAACTTTTAAACAGTGTTTATTTGTTGATAAGACTGGTAAGATGCAAGAAATGGAATTAGTTGTTGAATTCATTCGTGGATATATTCTTGATGAGCAAATGGATATTCCTGAGAGTGAATTAAATAAGCATTATACATTAAATGATCTAGAGCTTGCGATGGACTTTGCTTTAATTAGTGAAGGTATTTTAAAGAGTGAAAGAGTTTTTGATTATGCTAATGTAATTAGTGTACGTTTACATACTTTAGCAACTGGTGAGAATAGAATATATTTTGATTATCCTCATTATGTTACTAGAGATCAATACATTGATGAATTGACTTACGATCGTAGATCTAATGGTAGAGCACAATTGATTAATTTTAATATTAATTATATTGATGATCGTTTAGCAAAAGTATTTACAAAGATTTTATCTCGTATGTTATTTATTAAATCTAGTACTTTAAAACCTCGTGGTAGTAGAGCGTTCCATGTTATTATTGAAGAAGCTCACCGTTATGTACAACATGATACGGATATTGAAATTCTTGGTTATAATATTTTTGAACGTATTGCCAAAGAGGGTCGTAAATATGGAATGTTTTTGGTAATGATTACACAGAGACCTTCTGAATTGTCTGATACTTGTGTATCGCAATGTATGAATTTCTTAATTCTTAGAACATTACATCCATTGGATTTAAGTTATATTAAAGAAATGGTTCCAAATGTTACTACAGAAATTGTTAATCAATTAAAGAATTTGAAACCAGGAAATTGCATTGCTTTTGGTAGTGCATTTAAAGTTCCTATTCCAATGTATGTTGATTTACCAAATCCTAGACCATTGTCTAACAATGTTGATTTAGCTAATGTTTGGTATAATGTTATTCCTGAAGATAAAGGCAATGTAGCTGAAATGAATATTTCTCCTACTCAAGGAATGGTTGGTAATGGTCCAATGCAGGGTGCTATGCCAATGAATATGAATGGTCCTTCTCCTGGTGGAACTTTCTTACCTGGATTTAATGCTGTAGGGCAAGGCGGTGCTCCAAGTGGTCCAACACCTAATCCTAATGGTCCTATGCATGGTGCTCCAGTACAACAACCTACTGGATAAAATAATAAATTATACTTTATCAATTGTGTAAAGTGTGTTAGAATGTAATTAATGATATCGATTAATGGAGGAAATTTTATGAATATAGATAAAATTAAGGGTATTTTTGGTGGAAATGATAGACCAGAGGTAGATCCAAACACTGACGAAGAATATTATACTACTTCAAAAGAAGAGTATCATGTAGAACACGGAATAGCTGGTTCAAAAATGATGTTATTAGAACCTCGCGCTTATTCTGAAAGTCAACAAATTGCTGATTATTTAAAAAATAGAAATGCAGTTGTTGTAAATTTAAAACGAGTTACTCCAGATGCAGCAAAGAGAATTGTTGATTTCTTATACGGTACTATTTATGCTATTAATGGTGATTTACAAAAATTAGGTGGAGGAATTTTCCTTTGTACTCCAAATAATGTTGATGTAGAAGGTAATATTTCAGATGATCAAGGACCTGCTCCTCAACAACAACCTAAACAAAGAGAAGGAAGAAAAACTAAAGAAGAAGATGAAGATGATTTCTTTTAGAATCATCTTTTTTATTTTTAAAAAACATTGAATTTACTTAAATAATATGCTATATTAGTCGTTGTAAAGCAATTGCGAAAGACGGAATATAGTGGATTATCAGAGAGCTTGTGGCTAGGTGTGAACAAGTTATGAAGTTATATTCAGATCACTTTCAAGTGCGATTTATGGATAAGATAAATACGGTTACGCGTTATAGTATAGAGGTAAGTTTACTTACGAATTAAAGGTGGTACCGCGATATAATTCGCCCTTTTTGTACCATCTTTTTTTTATTTATTTTTCCAAGAATAAGGAGGATTTATGTTACTTAATGTTATTTTACTTGTAGTTGGATTTATTATTTTGATTAAAGGTGCTGATATTTTTGTTGATGGAGCAAGTAGTGTTGCTGCTAATTTTAAAGTATCTAAAATGTTAATTGGATTAACAATTGTTGCCTTTGGTACATCTGCACCAGAGTTTGCTGTTAGTGTTAAATCATTGATTTCAGGTAATGGTGATATTGTTTTAGGAAATGTTATTGGTTCTAACATTTTAAATATTTTACTAATATTAGGATGTAGTGCTATGTTTCACTCTCTAACAGTTAAGAATAATACTGTTAGAAAAGAGTTACCTATTACTATGCTAATTACTACTTTATTTGCTGTATTATTATCTGATAAATTTTTTGATAGTGGAGCTATTAATACTTTTACTAGAAGTGATGGTTTCGTTTTAATACTATTCTTCTTAGTATTTATATACTATTTAATTAGTATGACAAGAAATAAGATTGATGATGATCAAGATACTAGTGATGTTTTATCTATGGGAAAAGCTTTTATTTATACTATAGGTGGAATTGTAGGAATTGTTCTAGGAAGTAATTTTGTTGTTGAAAGTGCTTCTTATTTGGCTTCTGCTTTAGGAGTCAGTGAGAGAATGATTTCTTTAACTATTATTGCTTTAGGTACATCTTTACCTGAACTAGTTACAAGTGTTACTGCAACTCGTAAGGGTGAATATGATATTGCAATAGGTAATGTTGTTGGAAGTAATATCTTTAATATAGGTATGGTTATTGGTGTTCCGGTAAGTTTATTTGGTGGAATTGGTATAGTTTCATTTAGTGCTGTTGACTTATTAATGATGGTAGGTACAGCAATACTATTATTTGTTTTATCATTTAAAGATTATAAAATATCAAAATCAGATGGACTTATATTTTTAAGTTTATTTGTTATTTATTATAGTTATGTTATTTTAGGTTAGGAG
>AUXO010430129.1_pt1 | contig 13175 bp, 11 predicted proteins | sample 768731 | NCBI WGS metagenome assembly AUXO01 (sample SAMN02715735, study PRJNA202380) | gut metagenome | biome: sheep rumen | host: Ovis aries | place: New Zealand: Palmerston North
TCAAAACTATACTTGGGTATTCACTCATTCTTATGATGGTATTCTCGAAAGTACCAGAAAGCACAGCAAAGCCAAATAGCAAAGTGAATATTACGGTAGGAATAATACTCATTTTCTCTTTACGGTACAACAAGAATGTACTGTTGTACCGCAATAGCAGGGCAGCATCCAAAATCAAGAAACCCCAATCATTGTCATAAACCACGGTGTGTACTATGCACACTAACAGAACTGCCAATACCAACAGATCCAATACATAGAATCCTTTGCGTAATGTATCCATCGTCATTTCTCCTTACTCGTTTCGTTTTTCTCATCTTGTTCTTTCGGCATAGAGATAGTGATAAATTGGTTGTTTGCTTCTGCTATACCTATCACTCCCTTTGAGTCATCTTCTTCCCACCCGAAATAAGAATAGTACTCTCCTTCTATCTCCCTACGGAAAGAGAACCACAGTTCTTTATATTCTATCCGCGTCACATTTTCATGCTTCACGAGGTCATAGACACCACATTTTCCACCTTTGTACACCACTCCGTAACGATCGGTAACGTCACGAGCCATCAGACTGTCACACTCATTCAAAGGAACCTGTGGAATAGGAAGATTAGCACTATTTATCGTATCAGTACTAATCGTATCACTCACTTGAGTAGAATCTGCATAGTAAATGACTCCCGTCTCTACGTCAATAGAATCTACTACTTCAACCTCTTGTGCCGATGCTGCAAATGGCATCAACAATCCCATCATCAAAAATTTCATGTTCATATCATTCATATTTATTATTTTCTTGCTTTTTCCATTGCTTCTTGTGCCCACTTCATTCGTAAGCGGGCCTTTTCTCTTGCTTCGTTGGCCCACTTCATTTGCAATCGTTCCTTATCTGATGCTTCATTTGCCCACTTGTTATAAGTGTTAGCCTTATCGTATTTTTTATTCCGAGAATAATAGTCAGCTTCACGAAGATAGCCTTGTGCTTTTTTGTTGTAATACTCAGCCTCACGGTCATATCCCTCAGCCTTCTTGGTATAATATTCAGCCTCACGCATATAACTTTTGGCCTTATCCATATAATAACGATCTTGTGCAGTAACAGATATAACGACTAAAAGCATTAGTGATAAAAATAGTCGCCTCATAATTCTTTCTATTTGCAGTTTTCAACATAGAGTACAAAACGATAAGGTTTCTATCAGTGAAATAAAAACCCCACATCTGAACTTTGTCAAATGTGGGGAAAGATGCTTCTCTTTGTATATCTCAAATCTTTGGGGTGAAATCTATCAAGATAGAATCTTGCTCGAAAGAGATGGAGTTAATTTTGACCTTTTCAAGAATATCCTCCAATTGCTTTACTTCACGAAGATGGAATGTAATAAGTCCGCCATCATGCCTATCAACAAATTTTGACTCACTGACCACAGGCAGAAAAGACATCAATACGTTTATGACGCTGTCACCGCCAATGATTCCTGCGGAATAATGAAAATATATGTCTGTGTCAACAACTTTGTCAATGATAAAATCAATAGTTATGTTTTTTGACTTATTGCCTATTAACGGAAGTTTCACAGAAACTTCATAACCAACATTAATGGTTTTTGCATTTACTATCCTCAGACTGATAGGCTTATTAACTTTGGCCTTAATCATTTCAACGGCCTCATTTACATGGACATTTAAAACCATAATGATGTAATTTATTTGTTCTTAGAATAATCACGCCCTATTAGCTTGATGATGAAATTTGATGTTTTCTTTCCAACCACAGCACTGCCAGATGCCACAACAGAAGGAATTGCCACAAGCGAATCCTTCATTGCTTGCAGTTTGACTGCCCGTTTATTACGTACGCCAGTCAACGCCTGCTCTCCTTTTTGCAAATATGTACGTGTGATGTAGCCAATACGAAGTGTCATCAAAGCATTGACAGTCCCATCAAGTGCAGAACTGACCACTACACCTGGAATCTTGATGCGACGAAGGATTGAATATACCGATAACCCCTCACTGTCCGACATCTGTGAGTCAAAAGCCATATCGTCGGGATCTATCTCTGCCACTTCTCCATCTGCTACATTGTCAATGTCTGCATCGCTTACAGCATCAACGTTTCCGTCATGGATGTCGCCAAAATCAAATGGTCTGACAGCACTTGTCTTCATCAATGCTTCAGACATAGCGTATGTTATAAGTGCTGTAGTCAGAATATCGCGATAGATTTTGAACATCTGGCGATTGTTTGGTCGGAATCCTGATGCAAGGACAAGACTTTCTATCATTTTATAGTTAAGCCACATCACACTGATTGTATCAAATCTACTGTTCTGAGATATAGCGGAAATCATGAATACGGTCTTGGCCCATTCCTTTATTTGCCCATTGATTCCTAAGACCCCTTTGTCTTTATCGCCGTCGTAACGAAATGCTAATTCATTCTGCACGACCTGCAATAATTTGGTGCGGCTTCCAGATGCATGCAAGAGGTTTTCTTCCAACGCTTTTTTGTGCTCTAATCGTTGTCGTTTACCTTCAATGAAATCACAGTGGTTTGCTAATCGCTTACCATATTCTTTCAATTGTTCTTCACTCGCCTCTTCGTTCACTGCCAATGCAGGAAATGCTGGCGTACGATGAATGCGCCATATTGGCAATAACACATAATATGCAAAAACTGCAAACAATACCCCATAGAACACCCATTCTGCCCACCACAGATGCATGAGGTGGGCTATCTTTTCACCTACAATGATGATATTCCCAGAAACCATCAATGCTAGTATGCCCAAAAAGATACAAACTATGATAATCAAATTTCTCCTCATATCTGCTCCAGTATCTTTATTAATTCCTCTTTTAGACTCTTCAGTTGCATCGTTTCCGCATCAAATGTCTGTTTATCTGCGATAATGCTTTGAAGAACGGCCTTACAGCTATTTTCCCAGTATTTCAGACAAATATCTTCGTACTTTTTCGTTACCTCTTCTATTAACAAATTCACCTGATCAAGTATCGGTTTGATAGCACCACCTTCTTTCTCTATATATCCTTCGATATAGTTGGCTTCACCAGGTGCTGAGCCAGCAAGGCGTTCTGCTGTCTTATTGATGTACCCCACAATATCTTCCGCAGAATGTCCGCCAAACTGCTTAATCTGCAGATTAATCATCGGTTTACGAGGAATCAGAAGATTCAAATCAACACCAGACAACAAAGATATAGTCGGAATACCTTCTATAGGCAGTCGATCTACAGATACTTGAAGAGGTTTTACACCACAGTTAATAGACACCTCTTTTATTTCGTTTATACGGTTCTTACAAACCAGCAGAAGTTCTTCCTCTTTCTGATCTAAAGAAAGACTCTTGCCGAAAGAGGCAGAAATCGTTGTCTCACATGCACCTATAAAGTTAACGACAATGCCCGTAGCCTCTGTGTCTGTCTTATGATTGTTACTAGTATCAACCAGTCCAATAGTGCTTTGTGCCTCATTTCGAATAATGTTTTTCAAAGAATTGTAATCCACAATCAACGGCTGAAGACCCGATTGGAAATTTGACGATTTATCTATCTTGGCAAATTCAGCAGTTACCTGCTCATAGCGTTCAGATAGCTGGCTACGACGATTCAGTTCGTCATCAATAGAGGCTACAGTTTTTCCCAACTGCTGCCGAGTTCGACTTAGGCTCACATTCAGTCGCATTGAATCACGCCGGTTAATTACACGGTCATATAATATTCCTTCAATCTTATCATACTCTTCAGCTTCACTTGTAAGAGCGGGTATATCTGAATAAACCTGCTTACGGCTGTCCTCCACCTTTCCCAAATTGATGCTGAAGCATTGGCTCTCGTCGATATTGAATCCTTGCTTTCGAATCTCGCAAATAGCAAATTCTTTCTGTTTCAATGCTGCTGCGCTACGCTCTTCATTGGAACGCCACCACGACGAATCAAATACGTTATGAATCAGGCATACGGGTACATCTTGATTGTTTTCTGCTAACGTTTTAAGAAATTGTCCAGAAACTTTAGAAATAGCAGAATTTGAACTCTGTACAAATATGATTAAGTCGGCACGTTGTGCGATAGTGTCATAAACAGGATCGTCGATATTTGCGTATTCACCGTCGAACCCCGGCATGTCAACAATGAATACATCTTGTTTCATCAGTTTTCCTCCGGGTGTGGTGATTGATGTTACCAACGTCTCAGAAGAAAGACTATCCTTCAGTCCCAGCTCAACTTTTTGCTTGATATTCTCTGGCGTTAGGTCAAATAAGCCCTTACGTATGTTCTCCAACGAATCTTCACTTTCGATACCGCGGATACAGTCGATAATAGCATCAATCTGTTCTACACGGTCAGAGGTGTCCTCGCTTGTAAAAACAGTTATTTGACAATCTTCTTCACTACGACGCTGTGATATGATGGACGGACGCACGGTACACTCTAAGAAATGAGTAGGACTAACGTATGCATTAGCTATCAGATTTACTAATGTACTTTTTCCTGACTTCACCGGGCCAACAACTAAGACAATGAAGGACCCATTTTCATATTCCTTAGAACGGTTCTCTGCTTTAGATAGTTGTGCAACAATTGTAGGACTTTCACCTATAGAATCTATGTAATCGCTATTTACACGAATAATTTCTTCGCTTACATTCTTGCATTTATTTTCTAATACGCTTATTTCTTGTGCCATATATACCATTATTATTTATGTTTTAAGCATCTTGCTACAAATAATTCCAAAATAATCAGATATAGAATTACATTTGTTCAACAAGACGAGATTTTCAGTTTTCCCAGCAAAATCAACGTCTTTTACATCTTTGATTCATTTTTGTATTGGACAATCAAAAAATAAGGATTGATTCTGTAGCAGAGTAGCAGTCATATTTAGGCTATATTATGTTTGTAGCAAGGAGCAAGGGACATTTCGAAAGGTATGTCCCTTGCTTCATCAACTATGCCCCTATGTTCTGAGCAAACAAATCTAAATCATTTGCAAGTTTTGTGTTATCGTTGCGTAGCTGGATAAATTTAGAAACTCTGTTTTGAATTGTTGTGGATTCCGAAGAGGCAGTCCTCTCTGCTTCTGCCAATATTTCTCTAAATTTAGCTACAGGAGCATTTAGACCATCCTCAACTGCCTTTTGAATCTTATTTACTACTTCAGTCACAGCGTTCCCGATATTAGAGGCTATTGTTTCTTGTTGTTTCGATAGTTCTTCATACATTTTTTCCGAAATCTTCCTCTTTATACGGGACTCTAAGTTACCACCAACCAAGCTTCCGCCTGCTATCGCAGATAATATCCACGTGATAATAAGCGCAGGCCATCCTACAGGAGTAAATAAACTGATAATTCCCAAAATCAATCCACCAACAAGTGTTGCACCAAGAGAAGCGACTAATCCTCTCCAACCAAAAGCACCTCCAACAACCAGACTGGCAGGATTCAAAAACGCTCCAGCTATTGCAGACAAAATTCTATTTGTTTTACTTGCGCCTTCACCTTCGCTTATTTCTTCGCTATTTAATGATAAATTCAGATTAGCGCGCACGTTTTTCAAATCCTGTTCAAAAGATTGAAGATTCGCATCTTGCTGACGAGTCAATGTTTCCAGTTGAGGATATATATAGCCATTGACTAACTCCTTATCACACCACTCACTCATTTTGGTCTCAATGCAAGACTGGACATATTTAATGCAGGCTTCTGTAAATGCAGCACCAGTACGTTTTGGATGCCACATACTAATACTTTGTTCTTCATCAGTAGGAGTAAACTCTTCAACCCAAGTACTAATATTGGGAAGTATTTCTGACAAGAAGAAGTTCCTGCCTTTATCTTTTGAACCTGTTATCAAAGCATTACTGCCTATACGGAATTGAGTTGAGATTTGAGCTGCTTTTGCCTGTGCTTGATTAAGATTATTCTGGGCATCATGAATACGTTCTCTTAGCCCGTCTTTATTAGAGTTAGCAATGTCAATTAAATCCGTTAGTTGCGAATTCGTTTCACGATTGACCCTCCTTGTTGAAAAGAGTGCCTTAAGCAATTTCATCCTTCCCTTCTCATCAAATAAAATTTGCTCTAATCTTTTTTCAAGAGGGGGGAAATTACTTTGTTCAAGAAGCTTCTGGTCGCCAGTTCGCTTTGCTTTTAACGCAGGAACAGAGCCGACAAAGAAAATACCGTTTGCTCCCAAATCGGTATAATTAGTAAGGATTTTTGTGTAATGCTGGCGAGCTTCTTCTGCACCGTTTGTTCCCATTATATCATCATTATTCTGCAAAACATCAAAATATGTTAAAACAAAAATAATAGATTTATATCCCATAGATACAAGGCGTTCTATTTCCATTTTATCAGCAGCGCTGAATGCCTGGCTTGAGTTCATACAATAAACAATAGCATCTGCACTAGGCAAATAGTCTTTTGTTATTGCGTCATGACATGTAGGGTCATCCAAACCAGGAGAATCAACAAACATTATTCCATGCTTGCAGACATTCAAAGGATACTTAATAACTATCTTTTTAAATGGATTCTTAGCTTTAACTTTGTCAGAAGTAGGAATCGAGTGGTCTATCACAATGTATTTTGACAGATCCTCGACTTTGATATTAAATGGGGCATCTCCTCCTGCATAACCTTTCTTGGGATAAAGTATCGCCTCCGGATGATCTGCATATATAATCTCTCCTATAACAGCTGTTGTTGGTGTCGGCTTAGCTGGCAAAAAGGTTTGACCCATCAAAGCATTCAAGAAGGTAGATTTTCCACTTGAGAATTTTCCCATAACTAGTACCCTCAAAATGTCATCGTTCAATTGACGACTTGCGTCATTGAGAGCATCTAAAGATGACTTATCGCCAAAATTTGAATTTGAAGAGATAGCCGATTGCTTGTTTACTAAACCTAAAAGATTGCTACAAGCACTTTTGAATTGTTCAGGTGATAACATACTTCTTTACTTTAAAATTATTTCACTAAGTTGATTTATTCTACCCATAATAGATTCCCATTTTGCAGGACTAAAATTAAATTTAGCGATTGCTTTCTCTTGATCAATACTCTTTGTAGAGGATTCGATCCAGTCAGCTTTTAAACCCTGAAGATGAGAGATTAACTCATTTGTGACATCTTGAATTTTCTGATTAAAATCAGTAACAAGTTGTAGTTGAGCTCTTGTAATAATCTCTGGAAGATGTCGTTTTATTTGTTCTTTTGATTCATTTGTCTGTTTTCTCATGAAAAATTCAGCACCAAGACCAGAGACCATGCTAACTGCCATGATAATACCTCCTATTCCAGATGTTGCAAAAAGAGCTCCTGCTGCAATAACTGTCGCTGCAGTACCTATACGAGTAACTATTTTTAATTTGTTAGTGTCTGCGACAGATACACCTGAATTGTCTTGTGAAAAGAGACTTGAGCGATCTCCAACGATTCCTGTAGTGAGAGACATCTTACATCTAAATTTCTTGAGCAAATCATCCTGAAGCCATTGCATCGTTTTTACCAACTCTTGATTTATAATCTGGGTTGCAGATGACATTTCACTTTTCATGATTTCTTCAAGACGGAAAGGAAAATCTTTTTCCCAGAACAACTTTACGTCACCGCATACATCTACATCATGAGAAAGCCTTCGTATGATATCCTCTTTTCGCGAATCCAATATATTATGAAGCTTGTCAGATATATCAGATATTTTTTTGCGTAAGTTTGTTTCAACTTCAAGCCATTCGGTCATTTTTTCATTAAGTTGGACTTTCTTTCCATCCGCATTTTTCTCAATTTCAGACAATTTTCCATTACAATTATCAATCTTTGTTTGACAAGATTCATACAATTGTCCCAAAGCAATTCCTAAATAGAAATTCAGAAAATTATCACGTGTTTGGCGTGTATTTGCTTTAGCAAGTAAACTCTCTACAGAAGATTTCAACAAAGAGGAAGACGATGAAATAGAGTTTGTTGGCATCACAAGCTCAATAGAACTATAGTTCTTCAGATTAGAATTAATATACGACGCGACCTCTGTTACATCTTGTTCAGCTATTAAATCTATCCTCGATGTAACTGCTATTGTTGGAACACCTACATCATTTAAATTTTCCAATACAAGTAAATCTGTCCTGTTTAAAGCTGCCTGTGCACTTATCATATACACACAGACATCACAATTTGATATCAATTTGCACAATTCAACAGGAGTTGTCTCGTCGGGTATAATATCTTGATTTATCTCTATAACTTCTATGCCTTTTTCTTTTAGCCAAATATTTGCTAACGAAATTGACACGTTCTTAGACTCAGAAGCATCCTGATACAAATCAGTCTCTCCAAAATTAATTGTATAACTAATACCAGATGGTAGGTTTGATATAGGTAGTTTGGCATCTAGCAGAATATTAATTAGAGATGTTTTACCTGAATTGGGTTGCCCCAACACGCCTATACGAACATTGGGTGACTCTAGTCGAGACGTCTGTTTCATGAAGTCATCATAAACAGCAGACGCAGACAACTCATCGCAAATTTTTTTTAACACATTAATTCTGTCCATATTAGTTTACCTTTTTATTTTTAATAACACTAATTCTTGTTTTATATCATCTTGAATATTTTGAAGGTTCCGCACAACATTCTTCAAACTACGTATTTGGCTATTAAGAGAATCTATTTGGGATTGCCGCTTACGGATTAAATCATTCACGGCATTTCCGTATTTTTTAACATGATCTTCTGCAAACTTTGTTATGAGACTAGTGTATTTATTTTTTATACTACAAATCTCATCTTCAATTTTATTATGTAAAGATGCAAAAAAAGAACCAATTTCGTTTTTAACAAGTGGTGTTGCAGACTGTCTCATCTGTTCTGACTGGTCACCTGCTATTGCACCGCCACCAGCTCCTAAGCCAGCGCCTACAACAGCTCCCACAGGACCGCCAAGAAAAAATCCTACTGCTCCACCTAAAAAGGCTCCCCAACCAGTACTCTCTGTCTCTTTCGATTCAAGTGCTTCAATTTTACTAATGGCAATACTGAAAGATAAATTCGGAGTTTTAAATCTAACAAGATTCGCTTTTGGTGCAGATTCTGTTGGCTTCAATGAAGGAAAGGTGTCGTAATGAGCAGTAAATACATCACCCATTTTCTTAATTTGCTCTTCAACACATAATCGAACTTTGCTGTTAATTTGAGAATTAATTTTTGTCAACACCTTCTGGGCCTCTGATTCAACAGCAGACTTAATCTTTGGTAACTTTTCAGCTTTGAATTTATCTAATGACATAATATCTTCTGAAATGATCGTTTCCGATATTCTTTTGCTCTCAGATTCTGCTCTTGTTACCGATGTTGAAATCGAATTTAGAGTTATTTGAATAGCATTACTTGAAGTAGAAACCATTTTGTTACAAACAGTCTGTATTGTTTCTATACGATGGCTTTCTAGAAAATCTTTATCCTCTTTGATTTTCTTCTGTTTTTCGTTTAATTTTTCGACACAACGTAGTATGACATCATTTACAAGTGTGTGGACATGCTCAGAGAGAACATATGCCTTTTGGCTCTGAATAATCTCCCAAATTTCTCTCTCGAATCTTTCAAATTCGTTTCTATAAAAAATCCAATCCTGTGCTTTGTCTTGTGGAATCTTCTTAACAGGAAGTGTAGTAATTGCACTCTCTGCATATAGTTTAGGCTCTTGTACCCCTAAGTCAAATACTATTCTTTGCTTTACATAATCACAGGTGTCTTTTCTATGTTGGGATGGTAAAGTGTCCATTTTTGTAATTACATAAATACATCTATGGAGGCATCGTTTTAATGTCTCATTAAGAAACCTCAACAAGGTAGCGGACATGGCTTGTTCTTGAGGTGTAAGAACTAATGCAAGATCTGCCACTTCTTCAACTACATACTTTGTTATTTCGTAATGATTATCGACCGATGATGAGCCCGGATTGAATCCCGGAGTATCAACAATCACCAAATTCTTGGGAATTCTCGCATTTGGCACACTTATGCTCAGTGTTTTTACCGTCTTGGCAATAGTCTGATCAGATGTCAGAACCTCAATAATAGATTTTAAATCCTTAGGCTTAACTTTAAAAGTACAATTTAAGTATCCATATAGCAAACCGAAATCATCTTCAGAAGCACTAAATTTGTTTCCGTCAAAGAACTGAACATTTAATTGTAACTTCCGACCTTTATTCTGAATATAAGTAGCACATGCGGTTGTTGGCATTACCGCTTCTTTTAACAATCGATAGCCCAACAGAGCGTTAATAAATGTGCTTTTCCCAGAACTGAATTCACCAACAACAGCAAGATAAAGCTTTTGGTCTTGCTGCTTTTTTCGAATAGATTTTGTTTTTAGCAAAATCTCTTTTTCGCCGTCTCCATTTAGAAAAGAGACGGCCGATGTCTCTATATAATCAATTATACTATTCGTGTCTATCATACATCATCTATTCCATTCTCGAATATTGTATCCGAATCATTTAAGAACAAATCCTCATATTGTGTTACCAAATCATCAAAACTACTAGGATTATCCAATAATTCCTCTACAAAATTTGAGTATTCATCATGTCTTGAAATATCAATATCCATACCAGATAATCTGTGTAAAGTTTCAATAGGGATTCCTCCAAATTCATCAATCGGAGTATAAGGATATAAAGGGGCAACTATTGGAACGTCGTTCGTCGTTACCATAAAGCACTCAGAATCTTTCCATGCGTTAATAAACTGTTCTGCAGGATAAGCCATTTGTCGGTTTCCTGTTCCTGGATCAGTAACAATAACCTGAACATTATTGGGGTCTGAAGTGTCAATTCCAACGACAACTAACGCATGATTTGCCTCTTCGCCATAAAGATCATCCCAATCTTTAGTTTCATTGGGATAAACTAATTCATATTCATCAACACTAACAATAACTTGATGTCCCTGTGCAAGCTCATTTGAAAGGTTAAAAATGTTGTTGCCGTATGTTCCGCTAATATCTATACCATAATACTCTAATAACTTTCCTATCATTCCCATAGGAGTTCCATGCCCCTCAGCATACCATCCATTTTCTTTAGCAACTTCAATCATTTCTTCCTGAGTAACATTTATACCGTATTGTTGAAGTATCAAATGTTGAGACTGAATAGCACATGTGTCATCGTAATATTGATATACAGAAGGATCAAAAACTACGTTTTCTGCTGGTTTACCATGTATGGTGTCTGCCTCTTCAATATCAATCATCTCACTAGGTACAGAAGCGGCAATGCCTCCAACACCCTCATGGCTAAGCTTGAAAGACTCAACATTGTCTCCTATATGATGACCAAAGATTTTATCTTTGATATCACCAAAATAACCTTTTTGAAAAGCCTTATAAACTAAGTAACCCGCTGCAGGTGGAATTACTATTTTGGAATCATTTGTACCCATAACTATTCTTCAAAATTATTATTATCTACATTTGCATTATTTGAATCTTCTGAGTTTGTACAGTCATGATAATCATCGTCAAAAAGCAACTCATCAGCATCATGATTGTTTTCAGAACCACAAGACACCATCTCTTCTGACTGATCATCACTATAGTTACTATTAATGATTGGTAATTCAAGATTATCTATCATTATATCATCAAAAGAAATATTATTATCTATTATCGGTTGAGAAACTTCGTAAGCAATATTAGTAAGTTCTAAATCCTTATCAATAATAGATGAAATGTTTTCAGCTTCAATATCATCTAATTTCCCTTCTATGTACGCCCCAAGAGTCTCCTCTGAAATAGGAAGATCTTGAATAGTGTCAATTATATCTATTATATTCATCATAAAAGCCCCTCCTTTTTAAGCATGTTACAAAATTGTGCTTTAGCAAGTTTGTGCTTATTGTAATAATTAGCCATAGACATATCCAACAACAAAGCTGTTTCTTCATTAGATTTGTCTTTTATGTACCGTAATTCTATAATTTTACTATAACGCTTATTTGGCATCATATTTAATATTTTATAAACATCATCCACATTTAATGAATTAAAGTCTATATCTAAAGATTGTTTCACACTACTATTTATATCAGTGACATTATCATTGGTTTTTTCTGCGAGATCTAGTTTCCTCTTAAAAAGCTGATGGCAGAAATGCTCTGAAACGATTTTCAACCATATAGTAAGAGTACATCTAAACTTAAAATCAGCCAACTTACAAACACCTAATTTGTTTGGTGTAAGGATGTAAACATATATTTCGTTAATGAATTCGTATACATTTTCACAATCAGTATAATATTTGAAGTATACAGCATTAAACAATGGATAACATTTTTTATAAAGATACTCTTTAGTTAGTTGAGTATCCCTATCAAGTATCCCTTTTACTATTTGTTGATCTGTATATTGTTCTATATCCATCTTATTATATTACCTTAGTATTAAGTAAACAAACGCAGAAAGTCCCACAACATCTGTCATATGGCAGAACGTTGAGGACTTTCTTTCATATCCCATCAAACCTTTACGGTTTCTTATGTCTTTGAGCACAAGCGGAACATCCATATTTGCTCTTTGCTTTAGCGGTTAGTACTCTTGTTAATGACATTCTGCACTAACCTCTTGACACAGAGAATACGCAGACAGCTGCCATATCTCCAGTCAGGTTCAGCACGACCCCTAATATCTTATGGTGAAGCCTGCGCTTATGCGCAACTCCAACAGATATTAGGTTTTGCTCTTTTGTTTCTCTGGCGAGGTGCTGATTCGACTGGAGAATTTAAGCAAATATTTCTTTGTACTCTCTTATGAGAAATACGCGTCAAAATTACAAAATTTATGTGACATAAGAAAACAAAATGCTAAAAAAGTGACAAAAAGAAATGAAAATTCTCCTTTTTATAGGCATTATGACATAAAAAAACGGTGTTACCATACATCCTTCCATTCTCAAATAGCTTGTATAAGCATGGCAGGAGTATGGTTGTAAGCAGCTTAGAAGTTGCTTATAATATGTAATGAGATTCAATACAAGTCCTGTCGTGCCTTTTACTCATAATAGACTAATATAGCCGTATAGTTGTCTTTGCTGAACTTCTCACAAAGGAAGAGTATGACATCTATAACGTCCTC
>AUXO016471267.1_pt1 | contig 13173 bp, 16 predicted proteins | sample 768731 | NCBI WGS metagenome assembly AUXO01 (sample SAMN02715735, study PRJNA202380) | gut metagenome | biome: sheep rumen | host: Ovis aries | place: New Zealand: Palmerston North
AGATTATCAGAAAACAAAACTCTTTTCTTTTTGATCAGTGGCCATATCTTTTCGTGCCGCTTCTTTTCCGGTTTTACAAAGTAACCTTTATCAAATTCCGGCGTATCAGAAAAGATATCTCCAAAAGTGGCAATCGCGTTATCATACTTATCCGGCCATATAAACAAATATTTCTGATCATCATAAAACAGTACCGCCAGTTTAAACGCTTGCCGCAGCTTCGTTATCATAACACATTTATAAATAACTTCCGCATCTTTAAACTTAAAGAAAATATGCGGCTGCTCTTCCGTGTCATACTGGCCTTCAACTATATTCTTTTCGGCTTTACCAAAAAAGAATGTATCTTTATCTTTTGGCTTAACATAGTCAAATATACACGTTATCGTGCTTCCGTCACTCTTCTTAAGCTTATTATCGTAGATCCGGCCCGGCTGGGTCTTAAATAGGTCAATACCCATTTCAAGCAAATACGGGCAGTCCCTGGCTATTGTATTACCTATCAATAATGCTCTGTATTTACCGGTTCTGCATATCGTGCTTATAAGGTGATTGAATTCTATATATTCATTACTTAAGTATAGTTTATTGGTTATAAACTCTTCAAAGATGATATTATAAACTCCATCATAATGCAGTGACTTGTATTTCTCTTGCACATTAAGCGCGAAAGTATAACCTATCAATTCCGCATCTACAGTTTTACATTCTTCTTCATCATATTTTTGCAACCACAACTCACCGCGATTACACCGGATCCCGGTAAACTCCGTGCCCTTCTGCAGCCAGCTTGTAAAGTTCGGATCCTTAAAATAAAGTGTAACATCTTTTTGCTTAATATTATCTTCATACCGTCTGACATATGCCATCTTATGGCCATTTTCAAAATAATCAATAACGCACTGCTTTAAGAACCATAAGCTCTTGCCGTCTGATCTTTCAGACAAAATGACATTCCAGGGAGCGGAAGCCGCCCAAAGAGCGGCCCCGTTATAATACTTATCCCCGGTATAGTTTTTCAGTTTTGTTTTTCTCTTTTCCATCTTATCGCCTTCCTTAACTTGCTAAAACTTTATCACCAAACAGTGTCATTATAAAATGTGCGTTCTCAACATTAAAACCGGAAGGGAAGCGCTCACTAAATATGTGTGGATTCTGGTAACATTTGTAGTTATTATCGTTCAAGTAAAGATTATATTTACTTGCCGATTTTGCCACGATACAAGGTGCCGTTAATATCTGCTGTCTGTACGTAAACAAAACATCAACATGAAGTGATATTTCCCAGGTATTATTAGTAACTGCCGTTGCAGGTGACATAAAGTAATATCTATTGAACTCCGGAATAAAGCAGTAATTATAATCCGGCACCCCTGTTTTTTCGATCAATATAACCGGATCCAGTATATTACAGTTATCTTTTACTGTACCGTCCAGTGTGAGTGCCGGCGTATCCGGCACCCTCTTATTTATCTTATTATTAACATTTGTCATCTTATAGAACTGTATTCTCATATATAAACACCCCCTATTAAAAGCTGCTTAATTTCGTCTATCTCTTCTTTTGTCGCGTCCAGTCCGTTAAGATCTATAGTTTCCACTGCAGTAAATCCGCTAAATTTTGTAAGCGGACCGGCAATATTAGACGGGTATCCTTCCAGATCCTGGTAGTTTTTCGGCAAGCTCTGGTTCGGTACAGTACGAAGCAGATACGGGTACTGTATACTTAAGTAACCTGCACAAGCTCCGGATACACCGGATCTCTCTGATGTAACCTTGCTACCATTAACCGCGCTTACCGTACTGCCGGCAATAGAATTACCTATCTGTGAAGCTCCGATACTGGCCCCGGAAACGCCCACAGCGGCCCCCAAAGCACCACCGGCAACGGCACCTACAGCACCGCCCAAAAGCTGCACACTGGCCGCAATAGCCGCATCAAATGAAGTCGCGCCAAACGGCACACGTACACCACAGTTACCGCTAAATTGTGCAATAACACGATTAAACGGCACATCATAACCTTCGCCGGCGCTGGTCATTACAAAAGCTACGCAGTCGCCCGTTAGGCAGTCACAATGATATTTTACGTATATTGTCTTACCTACGCACTCATCCGGATCGAGCTTTCTGTAGCCAATATACGGAAGCCATAAAAGCAGCTCCGTATAGGGGTTATTATCAAAGCAGCTCCCAAAGTATTTAGGTACCGGAAGACCGCCGCAATCTATTTCGGTATACTGCTGATATACCTGGGGGTAAGCGTGCTCGAATATATTATCTCCGAATTTGGGATATACGGAGTAATTACTTACCGGTTGATAAGGTACGATCATAATACCGCAGATAAAATCGAGCGGATCCGCGAAAAAGTTCTTTATAACCGTCCACCAGGAAGGCCGCACAAGATCCAAAGCAAACTGCTGCATTTGTGCAACTGTTAAGCGAAGCATATAAACAAAGCCGGCACTGTTAGGGCCTATCGTAGGAAGTCCCGGTATAGGTATCGGCACATACGGTTGAATGTGCTGACCGCCGCCGCCGCCTTCTCCGGATTCGCCGCCCGGATCTTCCTCGTTGGGGTCCGGTTTTCTGGGGTTTTCCGGATTAAAATCAACGTTGCCATCAACGCCGCAAATGTAAAAATCGGTACCGGATGCATAGTTAGAATAAAGCCTAGAGGCACGGAAAACGCCCTCGGACTGCTCACGCATAGACTCCTCGTTATTAGCCGCACACGGTATTGATAAAAGGCAAGCGCTCGGATCTCCGTGCCCTATTTCCGTGTAATTCATACGCCCATACATATGGCCCGGCCCGGGATCTTCCCAAGTGCCTATATACATATAAACGAACCAGCCTAAAAACACATAATAAGTACATTCGCCCGTATATCCCGGCAAATTTTCATATCGTAAATATGTATCCCTGGTAAGATTACGAACGATAAAAATACTCTTCTGGTATTCTTCAAACGTTGTAAAATTATCATAGTCAAACGTCATTGTAGTAGAATATCCGCCGGTGGTGCTACCCAAACGTATTACGAGCGTATCATTGGACCCATCATTATAATTATAGTTAATCCTTATCATTATATAATTATCTGATAATTCACCGTAAGCGTGTACCCTTGCAAGTTTTATATCTCCGCTGTCGTAATCCTGTCCGGCTGCCTTTGCGTCTGCTATAGCATCTTCATATAAGACCATTATGTTAAATCCATATGGCCGCACAAGGGGGCAAAAATCGCCAGCCGTGGACCAGTTAGGATTTACTATAGTATCCGAACTATATAAAGTAGCGCCGCCCAGATCCGCGCAATTCCAGCTTGTATAACCTTCAGCCATAACTTACCCCCTTCCTCACACCGGAAACCATATGCCGGCATGATCTAAAAAAGCATCATAATCCGGCCGCAAAAGTGTGCTCACTATCGCATCACCCACAACCTTATATGCATTTACCTGGGCAAGCTCTTTTAAGATCTCATAAAGCTTCTCTTTAGGCAATACGCCGGTCTTTGTGACCGTATCGGTGTCCGTGTGTTCTCTTTCTGTAACTTCGATATCTCCATATTTTTTTGTGTCGTCGTAGCCGTCATAATGATAAGTGATCTTATCTTTGTGCGCGTCGTCGGTAACGTCTATCTGGTCTTTATGCGCGTCTTCCGTAACATCTATCTTATCTTTATATGCTGCTTCCGTTACTACTGACTTATCCAGCGGCTGATACTGGTTAGAATTAAACGCACTTTTTGTATTCTCTGTGGTAGTCTGGCGCTGTTTAATATCCGGCTCCGTAGTGGTCTTACGCTGCTTAATATCTTCCTCTCTTTTAGAGTGCCGCTGCATTATATCGTCCTCTCTGTAATCGTCATGCGTTGCGTTCTTAATAGTATCATCACCGTGTTCCGTCTTCTTATACTTTTCCGCATACTCATGCACGGTTTTGATCACTTCCGGCATATCCATAAAGTCAAGCTCTGACAGTTTAAAAACTGTTTCCGCGGAAGTAAGTGCAGCACATAAAGCAGCAGAAAACTGCTCGTAAAACTCCGGATCTATTATATAATGCTCTTCTTCCTTATTCCAGGTGATATACCTGCACCACTCGCTTAACAGGTATCTTCTCGAGTAAGTAGCTTTTAAATAAGCATCTACATTATCGGCTGCGACTGCCTGTATTACCGTAAGCGCGCTATACTGTGACAAGTCCAGCTTATCAAAAAAGCTTGTATTGTGAGTATCGCTTTCGTAGATATCGAAAAGCCTATGAAATAACACCTCATGCATTACCGGTACCATCGTCTTTACCCCCTTCCTTAAACTCTTTTTCGCTTTCTGCCTTGCCGTTATCATCCATATCGATATGTGATTTTACCCGGCACGTAATTTTAAAAGTGCTGGCTATCTCTTCACACATTGTAATACGGCTGTCCAGCATATCCTTAAGATTAAAGTTAAGCATTTTAGTATTTGCTTCCGCTTCTTCCGTGATCATGCGTTCTCTCTTTTCTGCGGTCTTATTGATACCAAGTATATTATAGAAGTCGCGAAGGATCCGATCTTTAGTATCAATGAGCTCGCGCAAATGGCTTACGGCCCTGGGTGATCTGTCTATTTCCAGATCTTCCGTTTTATCGGTTATAAAGTCCAGCTTGCCATCATAAAGGGATCTGCAGAAAGCACCGGCCGATTCTGCATCGGCGTTACTGTGTGCCTTTAAAACGTCCATAAAGCGGCCGTTTACAAGCTCCGCGATTATAGACATATCACAATGTGCCATCATTAAAGCATACTGCTCCACAAGCAGAGAAGACGGATAAAAGCTAAAGGTGTTACGTCCTAACACTCCGTCACGGCCTAACTCGCGGTAGTCCGGTGTTTTACTGTCATTATCAGGGATCCCGGCACCAAAGCAAAAATTAAATCCGATAGGCTCATTATAGATATCTTCCCCATACGGCGAAGCATTAACTGCAGTGAGCTTATCTTTATACATAACCAGACCGCAGCGGCCAAAGTAAAACATTCTCTTCTCTATCTGCCTCGCAAGCTCCGGCTCTATTCCTTCATAATAGAAAAGATTGGTTGCCAGGGAGCGGAACTGCTCAAAGTAGTTCCTCATCAGATCCCATACATTTAAGCGCCGGCCCATATAAGCACCGGTCATATATTTTGTGAAAAACGCATCGGATTTACTCCAAAGTGCGCGCATATTATCAACCATAATTTACCTCACTTTCTTTAAAAAATGGGGCAGCTGTTACACTGCCCCACGTTGAAAAGAGAAAAACCGAGACAGCAACTTATGAAGCTGCGTGATCTCCAACATAGAATACAATACCCTGCTCCGAAGGATCTACTGCGTAAGCTACATCATACTTTGTTACGGTAGTAACCATTTCCTGCAGGGTGTTATTTCCGGTTACGGTACGAAGATCCTGGATAGTAAGACCGAACTTGTCATAGTCGTGTACAAAAGCTATGATGCCGTCGCAGGTAACGGTTTTACCGCTATTAGATACGTGTGTAGTATCGGTAGTGTCTGCATTAAGGTTATCATTTGTAATGATCACCTTCTGTGCATCGGCATAAGAAGCGCTGGTTCCGGTTCCCTGCCATCTGCTAACCTCGTTAAATCCGGGAAGTGCGATAAATGAAGATATAAGGGTATTCTCCAAATATCCATTCATGGAAGCCACCAAATCGGCATGAATATCAATTACAAGCTCCGAGGGATCGGTAAAACGGTCTGCTCTGGTGCCGGTTACGCTGTCTGTAACATGGTTGTTAAAGATACGGTTCATGCTGTTAAGTCTGGGCAGTATGCGCTTCATTTCAGTTACGATAAACCTGATCAGATCCGCGTCATATATCCAGCTGCTGTGAGAAGTTGCTTTACCTGTGGCGGTATTATAAAGTGCTCCCATATCGATTGCGGTATTTGCAGACTCAAAGCAGCTACCGATAGCAGTAGCTCTTGCCAGCATTTCGCAGGATTCCATATTACACTTTATGTCGTTCATACGGCCGATATCCAGCATATTTATAAATGCTGCCATCTCCGCAGGATTAGCGAAGCATCTTGCAAGCTTCTTACGGCTGATGATATCCGGAGCAGACTCGAAACCTGCAATAAGACCAAACAAACGATCAGTCCAGTTTGCGGTTAAGTCGCCGTCGTAGTAGTCGGCATCCTGGGCCTTATACGAACTGTTTTCTACCGCGTCGCGCACGTTGTTGCGCTGGATCTTGCGGCGGTATAAACCAAAGTCCTCTTCACTTCGCCACATGGATATTTTAGCGCCGGTGTTATAAGACTTCGCTTTAATACGAGTCTCATTTATCGCACCCATAAGCCCATAGACAAAAGCATTAAATACTGCAGGGTTTGTGCTATCCACGATCTGACCGCCGACTTCCGCGAGGGTGGTTGCGTCCACTGCTGCTACTGCAGTAGCTCCGAGTGCCTGTTTTGTTGCTGCGTTTACGATTCCGTAAATCTGATTGTAAGCCATAATTGTTACCTCCTTTTTATTTAAGACCAGTTAGCACCGGTAAGTGCTTTTAATTCAATAGTGCCGTATCCATCGGATAAAGTGACCCTGTTGTACCCCTTAAGCATCTGCACCTCGGTAGGGGTGAGGGTAAGCTCGATGGGTGTGGCGAGCTCGTAAACCAACGTAACACCGTCCATAGCGGCTGTAAAAGCCTGTGCTGTGGCATAACGTAAATCTTTAACAAACAGCCTGTTCTCGCCGCCCTCTATGTAATAAGAGAAGCCGGGGTCATCTTGGTTGAATAAGTCTCCGCCTTTCTTCCAAACGTACTGACTGCATATTGCATTGCGCTGTTCGCTTACTGACGTGTTTATCTTGACGCCCGGCATCTGATTAACAGCAAGGAAACGTGAACCATTAACAGCAGACCATTCTAAATCCCCTAAATCAATAGCGGCCATGTCTACGCTTGCCACCCCCGTAGTAAAATCAACGCTTCCGCCGTAGACGGTCTGTCCGAGCTGAATGGTGAAGTCCTCGCTTATCTCGTCACCGTCTGAACGGGTAAGCACTACACTATCCCGTCCGCCGATGGGGCAGATGTTGGAGTAGGGGGCAAATGATGTTGCAGTGCCTCCAAGCTCTAACTGTAACAAAAGAGCGTCTACATCAGCTTGAGCTATGTTGGTCTTATTAAATCCCACAATGATATAAGCCGAACTTGCGTCTGTTGTAAAGGTTTTAGACGTTGTAAAAACGTCACCACTTCCGGCGGCTGGAACAGTTGCGCTATCATTAACGTATACGCTATCGAGGCTATTTGTTCCATTTATAGATATTGTATACTGTGTGTTTGCTTTACAAGGGATAACGAGCCTCGCTCTATCGGCATTACTTGCGCCGTTCCAAGCTGTGCCAATTTCAGTGTCGGCAATATTACATTTATTCTTATAAGCACCCCCAACCCACGGCTTATCATACCCATGCAAATCCTGTATAGCATTTATCTCTGTGATGAGGGAGCGAGCCGGGAGCGCTAAAGCATTTTCGATAGTGATATCATCACCCGTAAAAGTTTCTTCCTTAACGGTACGCTTCCAAGCTTCGATCTTATCCAGTCTATCAAGTGTGGGCTGCACCGCTTCCAGGTCTTTTAACTGCGGCCACCCGTTCACCGGTATATTATTTACCATCTTTAACCACCTTCTTTCTTGTGGTCTTTTTAACCGGTTCTTCCGGATCTTTTAAAGCCGCTCTATTTGCTGCCTGATCAGTAGGCGCTACTTCCTCTATCCAGTCTTCAATGGCTGTTATACGTGCGTCTATAGTCGCCGGTAAGCTGTCTGTCCCTTCCAGGGCCTTTATCTGCGGCCATCCGTTTACAGGAACTGTATTATACATCTTCTCCCCCTTCCTCACCTGCTGGCTGATCTTCCGGAGCTGCTGCAGGTGGCTGCGGTTCCGGTGCCGGATCTTCCGGTGTTACTACTTCATCTTTTACCTGCTCCGGTGTTACCACTTCTGCAGGTACCGGATCGGCCGGCGTGTCGTTTGCGTGTTGTGCATTGAACAGATCAAAAATATTTTCTTTATGCATGGTTTGTTTCCCCCTTTTCTAATTATTATATAACAAATATTACATAAATTGTCAATGATACTTTTGCTGCAGGTATTTTTTAAGAAGCTCTCTGTAATCGCCGGTAAGAGTGAGCTTGTATGAAGTCGGCCGGATATTGCAGCCGCAGGTATTTGTTACCTGGTAGCCATCCGGAAAAGTGCACGGGGGGTTGTTTCCATCCAGGTAAGTAAGAAGGTTTTTTCTACTATTAAAGATATCAAAGTATAAGCCCTCTTTAAGATCGTCTACGGATTTTAATACATTCGCTGCAGCTTTTGGTACGCCGGCTATTGTGATATGCACCTGATCATCCGGTTTATATTTATATGCATATCGTTTAGCACCCATAAATTTTATTTCATAATATGCAGCATCATGCTCCCATATCCCCAGATATTCGCGGCTCCCCTTTGTATTTTTAGGGCATGACATTTCCCATGGTATGTTTTGCGCATCCAGTCGTTCTTTAGTCCACTGTTTAATACGCTCGTTTTCTGCAGCTATAATGGCCTCGTCTGCTTCATCAAAAAAGCCTTTTATACTGTCCGTGTCGAAGTAGCATATCTTATTTAAGTCGAATTTATGGGCCATTTCCATTAAGAAATACCGCTGATAAGCAGTAACGTAAATGCCCCAGGAATAAGGCAATACATTTTTAAATGCATTTTTATGCAGCTTATCCAGTTCCTTTTGTATCTCCGGGTCTTTTAGGCGTGTCTTTTCATATTTAAAATTTTCAAGTTCCTCTATCGTGTCATGGATAAGGGCCGTACCACACATTCCATAGATACTGTTAAGCTTTTGCTTTTCGATCAGTCGCATTTCCTCATCCACACCGGTTAAAAGTGTTTTCTGCTCAAAGCGCTTAAGCATATATTTAATGACGTGTTCCGGCATATAGTCGGATAATGCTATATAATGACTGTGTATAGTAGGGTTAGGGAAGTTATCATATGTATAATACATATCAATAAGCTTCTTATCGACTTCCGTAATATATATTACAAAGCGCTTTGCTTTGATCACTTTACCATTATTTTTTGCTATACCTGATCCTTCGCCTTCTCCCAGCACGGCCCCCTGCATCATAATGCGCTTGCTGGCAGATAAAGGGGTTATGTCGTAGCGTGCCTTAAGATTTTCAAACTCTACGAGGCAGATATGATGGTTTCCGTCTTCCCATTTCGGCGCCGCAGGTGACTTCTCAAAAGCAGTACAAGGGTATTTTTCAAGCATAGCGAAGGGGTAAGCACTCTTTTTGTCGATGGATCCGAGGCCGTTAAGCACAACACCGGTATTACGCGGATTAGATAAGGTTAATCCGCCGCAATAGGTTTTGTTCTGGATCTTCCACTCCTCAGGATTACGGGGTTGCATTTTTGCGACTTTAGATAAAAAACCTTTTGTTTTCTGGTTTTCTGCTTTGATATCGCGGCGCACTATGCCTGTCTGGGTTAATGGGATATATGAGATATGTTTATACATTTCGCGGTATTGCTTAATACCAAAGTACATGATTATTACATCATATTCACAGTATTCGAGCTCCGTTTCACTTAAAGGTGTAAGCGGTGTAAAAAGCGCATGGTAGTCAAGCTGTCCGGTCTTTTTGGGTATGCCTAAATTAGATCCCCATTTCGAGAGGGATATATTTGTGAGTCGGTAACTGCAGCGGAAGTATAAGTTTTTATACTTCGCGTATAAGGGCTTGCGTGCATCGGTAAAAAAGATACCTTCAAACTTTAGATATTCCTGAATAAACGAATATTCAAAAGAAAGATTATGCACCCAAATATGCGCCTCGTGGCCGTCTACTTTATCGTTAATATACTTAAGTAGCTCCGGCAGCTCTTTTAAGTCGCGGCCGTATATGCAGGTGCCATCTATGCAAAATTGCCATATATAGCACACGGATCCCGGCTGTGATTTATCGAAAAAGTCGTCTATCTTTTTAACATCATTGTTACAGATCCTGCAGATATCATTTATTGAATAGACTGTATTACCACGAAGAAAATAGTTACAAGTCTCTATGTCAAAACAGATTATATTGTCACAGAGCTTCTTTTTCTTTATGGTAGATAAAGAAGGCCGGAAAAGATCCCGGCCTATATAATCTTTATAATGAAGCATCATTTTGCTTGTACCTCTTTTTCAGGATCCTTAAGCGGCACTCGCTGCAGGTCGTCGTACCGCTTACGGGATTCTTAAGGCATATGATGCACAAGCCTTCCTTCCTGGCTGCTTCGCGTTTTTGCTTCATATAATCACGCATATATTTAAGCTGCGCTTCTCGGTCTTTAAGCATTCTCTTCTCCTTCCTGGTCTTCTGTTTTCTGTCCGGTCATAAGCTCATCAAACGTCTTTTTATTTCCGGGTTCTGACAGATCTTTTAAGTTAGACCACATTTCAGTAAATGACTTCGTTTTATCACCTTCATATGATACATAATTTTCAAGCACGGCCCGGAAGTCTTCCGGATCCGGATCGTCTCTGATATAAACTGTAAACACTTCCTTATAATCAAGCTGCCCGTCTTCTCTTATAATGTCGGTAAGTTCTTTTACTGCCTTCCAGAAATCATCATTACTTGCAAGTCCTTGCGCTTCTTCCGGGATATCGTCAAATGTTTCCTTTACCTGCTTAAGATACTCTTCAATTTCTTCCGGGGATAAACCACTTTCCGCCATAGCTATTACTACATCAGATCCGATACCGTAAGCACCGGACTTAAGCTGATCGTAGGTATCCGATGCAAATACTTCCGCAGCATTTAAGAATTTGTTTGCTGTTTCCCTGGCTACTTTAGTAAAACGCTTGTCTGCTTCGCCCTGCTTTGTTTTCGGCGCTTCTTTTCTTGCGAAGCTTTCTGCAGCTTTCTTTGTTTCCGCTGCTTTCTTTGCCGCGCCGCGTTTAAATGATGCAATACCCGGTGTTTTACCGTAACGTTGCTGGGCGTTCTTGACAGCTTCTTTAAGTCGTTCACGCTGGGTGTTATAACGTGTTTCACGCTTTAATACCTGGCCCTTCTTACCAAAGAATGGTAGTAAAGCTTCCATTGTAGCAGACTTGCCGATAGTGCCGGCTGCACGGGCCGCGCGATACTTTACAACGGCGTTACCCATAGCTTTTAATGATGGTAGTTTAATTTTTGGCTGTTTAGGCATGGTTTACCCCCTTCCTGATCAGATCCAGATACAGAGCATGGGCTCGATATAACTGAAGTCTACAGACCAAAGCCGGACTGTAGATATTCTAAAATCGGTAAATTCTGCAGCGGCTTTTACCCTGGTTATATCGTAGGGTGATGTTATATCGTCTGTAATAGATCTGAAATATACCTTATTTATGTTACCTGTCAGATCAAAGTTTTCCAATAGATCAGATACTTTCATTTTTGGCCTCGCTTTCTGCTGGTTCTGGGTATTTAAAACTATCTGTATCGGCGTAAATAGCATCTGATGGACCTAACGTGCCATATTTTGCGTTAATTACTTTTTTAGCATTTTCACGCGCTTTTTGTCTTTCCATTAAATAAGAACAAAAACCGGCTGTACTATTAAAATCATAATAAAACTGCTCATCATCAAGATCATATTGTACGTGTCCGGGTGTCATAAGACCTAATACCACATTTGTTAAATAATTATCTTCTTCATATTCCGACAGTAAATTTTTTAATAAATCGATGCGTTGACAAATATCTGCTGTTAGATCATTAGCTATATTGACCATTTCTTCTGTTATATTCATGATTTACACCTCTCTTTTTTAAAAATAGCCCTGGTAATATACCAGGGCCGTTTGTGTGTGCCGTAAAACTGATTAAACGATAGTTACTGATACGAAATCGTGGCCGGATTTGGTTTTGGTCTTCTCAAACTTCATTTTAACGCCGCCGGAAGCTTTCAGATCTGCGCTCATATCTTCCGCACCGGTGTAACCATCCAACCACTCTTTAACGATATCGGTAAGCATCTTACCGCCGTTTATGAACTGCTTTTCATTTTCGGCGAAAGTACACACGGCGTACTGGCCGTTATCGCCGGTTATCAGATCCGCGCCGGTGATCGTAACGCCGTCCGGATAAGTTGCTATCAGCAGATCATTTTTGATCTTTTCGCGGCCTTCCATAATGAAGCTGCTGTTACTGGTTGCGCTTGTTGCTGCCTTCTTAAAGTCTTTCATGTTTTTACCTCTCTTTTCTTTATAGTAAGTTAATAGTTACCAAATGTCTGCACGATCCATTTTTAATAGTGTCCGGATCTGCACAGTTTGGTGCACTTCCGACACATAACCGTGCTCTGTTAGTTTGTGCACGCGACAGGTGCAGCTTTTACCGGATGGAGATATATGCTCTATTGTATACAGTTTATTTCCATCGGTTAAAGTTTCACCCAGCCGGATCTGCTCACACCTGATCATAAGTTAAAGATATCGCGGCCGCGCTTAAATACTATTGAGATAGTACGCGCTTCCGCTTCCTGGCTCTTATGGTCTACGCTTTCCAGATCTTCATGAGCTATGGTTAAGATCTGCTTTAATTCATCCAGCGTTAAATTAAAACGCTTTTCCATCGTAGCAGATAACATACCAAAGTCACAGATACACTCGGCCATACTGCCTTTAATGTGCACACGGTCTTTACTGATTAATACCATTTGCTTTACCTCGCTTTCTCTTTTCAGTTGTTAATGTGCCGGGCCTTGTAATGGGTGGCCCCATGAAAGATAATAGCACGGATCCGATTATATGTAAACCCAAGTTATAAACAAAGTTATACACATTGTGAATAAGTGATTGAGTCCGATTTATTGGACTGTGTATAACTTGTGCATAACTCAAAACCGTGTAAATGCAGTAAACACAGGTGAGAGCACATTTTTGATGATTTGTCAAGCGCGAAAGTTAGTGGCGACTAACTCGGAAGAAATGCTTTATTTACGGGCTTTTGCGGCTGGGTTTACTAAACTTATCCACAATCTCGAACTGGTGTTCGAGTGAGAAGGGGGAAATTGGTTGACATAAGTATGGTGCGTATATATACCGC
>AUXO011629303.1_pt1 | contig 13169 bp, 15 predicted proteins | sample 768731 | NCBI WGS metagenome assembly AUXO01 (sample SAMN02715735, study PRJNA202380) | gut metagenome | biome: sheep rumen | host: Ovis aries | place: New Zealand: Palmerston North
TATCTCAAAAGCTGTGCGACTATGTTTGGAAAGTATTAGTATCCATGAATAAAGGTTATGGTTTCAACATGTCGCATACGCTGGGATATTCAATAGTAGCATTACAAGAAGCTAACCTTGCATACCATTATCCTATTATTTATTGGAACGCTGCCAACTTAATTTCTGACTCTGGCGGTATGGATGGCACAGTTAACTATGGTAAAAACGCAGCTGCTATTGGTCGCATGCGCAAAGAAGGCATTAATATTGTGCCTCCTTATATCAATGAAGCTCGATTTGGTTTTAAACCAGATGCTAAAAACAACGAAATTGTTTTTGGTTTGAAAGCCATTAGCGGTATCGGAGCAGCTGCTGCGCAAGCCATTGTAACCAATCAGCCATATACTTCAGCTATAGATTTTTATAACAAAATGGAACAGTACAAAGCTGTTGATGAGTCTTGTAAGTTTGGTGACGCTGCTATGATTCAACTTATTAAAGCGGGTAGTTTTGATAAGTTGGAAAAAGATAAAACAAGGATAGAGTTAATGGAAGACTTTATAGGAACTATGGTTACCCCTGTAAAGAAGCTTCAATATTCTCATTTGCCTGACATAGCTCGTTTGGGATTATTGCCAGAGCAATATAAGAAGAAAGAATATAGGTTCTATCGTTTTAGAGAGTATATTTTTAATAAAGATAATATAGTAAGACAAGATGGTAAATCTGTCGCTACAGCTTATTATAAACTTGATAGAAAATTTGCAGAGCCATTTTTCATTGAGCATTTTGAACCAGATTTAGTAGAAAATAAGGATTATTATTATACTGATGATGGATTTATTGCGGTCAAACGTGGAGCTTTCGATAAGGTCTACGATAAAAAAATGGCGAATATTAAAGCTGACGTATTAGATAATCCAGATATTTTAAAGGCTGTTAATGCTGATAAAATTAATCAAGTTTGGGAAAATAAGTGCGGCAGTAGAGATATTTCAAAATGGGAAATGGAAAGTCTTAATTATTATTATACAAAACATGAGTTGACAGGAGTTAATCAAAAGAGATATAATATAATTGACTTTGATAAGTTATCGCCAGATTCTGCAATTAACAGTTCATATTTTATCAAGGGTGTTGTAAAGCCAAGATATCAATTGAGCCGTATTTGTGGAACAGTGATAGATAAAGATAAATCGCATTCCACAGTTACTTTACTTACTCCTTCTGGAGTTGTTGTAGTTCGTTATTATAAAGGTCAATTTGGTTTCTATGATAGAGAAATTACAGAAATTACAGAAGATGGTAAGAAGAGAAAATTAGAACCTTCTTGGTTTAAGAGGGGAAGTAAGTTACTTATTACGGGTTTCAGGAGCGATGAATTCTTTATTCCTAAGATTTATAAAGACAGTATTTATAAACATTCTACTCAATTAATCTTAGATTTGATGGATGATGGACAATTATTATTACAGTCAGAACGAATAGGAAACGTTGATGATGAATCAGAAGCTATCGGAAAAACCAATTAAAGTTGAAGCTTATTATAAGATGTGCATTTTTCCAAGGCCCCCAAAGGTCTTGGGAAAGGGCGAAAATACCTACGGTATAACCTTATGGGAGATTTCCACCATCTTAGAAAACCCAGATGATATGGAAATAGAAGAAGATATTACCGTTATTGGTACTTTTGATGAGCCTATTAAAAATCCAGACCTTCCTTTTACCTTATTGCTGAAGCCAGTTATGAATAAAACATACGGTTTGCAATATGAGTTGATTTATATTACGCAAGTAGTAAAAATCCAAAATAAAGAAGATGGCAAGATTTTTTTAAAGCACATTTTAACAAAAACTCAAATTGAAAATCTTTATGCAAGATATGATGACCCTATTCCCTATATAGCTAATCATGATGTAGAGGCTTTAAAAAAGGTAAAAGGCATTAAAGATGCTACTGCTTTGCGTATTATTTATAAATACGAAAACAACAAAGACCGTTCTCCTATATATGTTGAATTAGATAGATATGGTTTAACTCAAACCATGATTAATAAGTTAATATCGAAATATCAAAAGATAGAGGATGTTGTTGAAATTGTTAAAAATCATCCATATGAACTGAGTTATGATGTAGATGGTATAGGGTTTGTCAAAGCAGATAATATTGCTCTTAAAGGTGGTATTTCTCCTAAGTCACCAGAGCGTATAGGAGCTTTTATAGTTTACTATTTGCAAGATTTAGCTGAAAATCGTGGCTGTTCTTATACAAGTGCTATAGATGTATTAAGGGCAGTTTATGACTATTTTGGTGGAAAAGATGAAATTTTAGAAACTATTACTACGCCCGAGGGAGATAGTATAAGTAATGTTGGTTATGCTATAAAACTTCTTCAAGAAAGAGGGCAACTTGTAGTAGAAGATGGTGAAAATAAAGCTAGAAGAAGAGTATATTTAACAAGATACTATAACTTAGAATTAACAATTTCTGAAGAACTGAAGCGAATTTTAAATAGTGTTAATCCTATTAAATATGATGGTTGGGAAGAAGATGTAGCTAAATTGGAAGAGCGCCTTGGCTTTTCTTTTGATGAAACTCAAAAGGAAGGTATCCATTTAGCCTTGCAGAAACAACTTTGTTTAATTTGTGGATTAGCTGGTTCTGGTAAATCTACTTTGGTAAGTGGCGTTTTAGCTGCTATGGAAAGTGCTGTCAATAAACAAATTCTTAAAGGATATCGTAAACCAGATAATCCTTTTACATTTGCTCAGTGTGCACTTTCTGGCAAAGCTGCTGCTAGATTACAAGAGGTTACTGGGGTAGAAGGTCAAACTATTCACAGACTTTTAGATATAAGGGGAAAAGACACATTTCGTGTTCATATACTTCCTTATGATGTAATAATATTAGATGAAATTTCTTTGGTGGGCGGTGAGTTATTCTTACAGCTTCTTCGCTGCATTGGCCCCCATACTAAATTAATTATGTTGGGGGATTTGGGACAATTGCCAAGCATAGGGTCTTTAAATTTAGCAGCTGACTTTTATGCAAGCCCTACTATTCCAACTGTGGAATTAACTACAATTCATAGGCAAGCAGCCAAAAGCGGTATTATCACGGCCTCCCATGAGGTTCGTAATCAGATGCAGTTATTTGATAATGATTATGATGGAGAAATGACTATAGGAGAACTACAGGATATGACATTAGATATTTATCCAACTGGTACTTCTTCTGTAGTTGGGGCTTTCTTACCTTGGTTTAAAAAATACTATGAGAGTGATTTAGTTAATAAAGACATCTTAAAAATACAGGCTATCTCTCCTGTAAAAACTAGAGGGGATACCTGCGTAAGAGCACTTAACCAAATAATTCAAGAATATGTTAATCCATTAAAAGCAGGGGAAGATTTTGTGTCTATAAATGCTTATGAGCATATACATAAACACGATAAAGTAATGTGTATTAAAAATGATTATCATGTTACTTCTGCTATTACTGGCGCTACCGTTTCTATTTACAATGGTTGGGTTGGTATTGTAGAAAAAATGGATATGGATTATATATATGTTAATTTCCCATTGGCTAAAGATATAATAATGGTGGACCGTGGAAGTCAAGAGTTGACTTTAGGTTATGCCTCGACTGTCCACAAGTTACAGGGTTCTGATGCTCCTGTAATAATTGGAGTTATTGATTATAGTACTCCGCCTCAGATGTTAGACAATTCTTTATTATATACATTAATCACAAGAGCTAAAAAGCATTGTGTAATTATTGGTTCTAATGGAGCTATTCGTCAAGCAATAGCGACAAATCATGTGAGTGAAAAGGTTACCTTTATGTGCGAGTTCCTTGAATAAAGGAGTGTACATATATGTTAACACAAACGCCTAATAGTCCCTCCTCAAATGGGGAGGGGTTGCTATATACGGAAGAAATTCCAAAAGAAGAAAATATTCCTAATAAAAGGGAGCAATATCGACAATTTCAGCATTGGTTAAATGAGACTTATAATTTGGGTGTAAAAGAGAACGGAAAATTCAATTTTTTGTTCAAAAAACACCTAATTCGGGCCATGGAATGTGAAATTGGAGCTGATTTTGATGACAATTGGGGTAATAAAAGTAAAATTTTATTTACACCCTTAGGAATTGACAAAGAGAACAAAAATAACCAAATTAAGATTTTACAGGCCGCATTAGCGTATAGGGGCTACTGGAATAAAGATTTTGACGGTAACTTTGATGAGAGTCTCAAAGAGCAGGTTTCTAAATTTCAAAAAGATAATAACCTTGCTTGGGATGGCAATGTGGGCTGGACAACTATGAGTATGATATTCGGAAGAAAACAAGTGGAGGGTGAGCATGAATCGTGCGGAACGTAGAAAACAAGAGAAATTATTTCGCAAATCTGGGATGAATAAAGCGGAAGCTAAATTAAGAGCAGATTTAATGAAGAGTGAGCCTTTGAGAGAAGGACAGAAAGTAAAATTAAATTATGAATTAATGAGAAGACATCCAGATTGGAAAAATCAAGAGGAAGAATTTAAGCAGTGGGTCGTAGAAAACAAAGATAAAATTTTTACTGTTGAATATGAACCCGTGCGTAAAGAAACCAATTCTTATGACAGAGGTTTAAATGTAAACTTTGTCGAAGACACTCACGAACCAAAGTGGTTACTTCACACTGACACTTTAATTCCTGTACCCATGGCCAGAATTAAACTTAACGATGGTACAGAAACATTAGTTGAATTAGATGGTATTACTGATGTGAATGACCCTAGAATACAAACTAAAATAAATGAAGCAATGGAGGAGAAAAATGGTAGCAGTAATTAAATTTGCAAAGCAAAATCCAAATGCTCGTATTCCTTCTAAAAGAGAAGAAGATGCGTGCTTTGATTTATGGGCTATGGAAGAAGTTACTTTAGAGGCAGGAGAAACTCGTTTAATTGATACTGGTATTGCTACTGCTTTTGATGCGGACTGGGTAGCCATTATTAAAGAACGGTCTAGTGTTGGAAGCAAGAATGTTTTGCTTCATTGCGGGGTAATTGATAGTGGATATCGTAATAGTTGGAAGGTGTGTTTAACCAATTTAAACGATAGTCCCATTACTTTACCTAAAGAAAAAGCAATAGCTCAATTTATGCTAATTCCAGTTCCCGATTACGATGTTGAAGAATATTCGTATGAAGAACTGATTAATATAAAAAGTGAAAGAGGTTTGGGAGGGTTTGGTAGTACGGATAGTTAAAAATAATAAGCAAAGGAGGAGGAAAAAATGCAAGAGATTATTGACTTAATACTCAAAAACCTGTATTATGTAGGTATAGGAGTTGGAATTTTTTTAATTTCTTACCTATCTAACATGGCTTTTGGAATTTGGTACAATGTGAGAGTTCTGGAAGAAAGCTTTGACTGGAAGAAAATTGCCAAAAGCGCTCTTAAAGTTCTTGCAGTTGGTGTAGGAATAGCACTACTTACAATTGCAATAACTTTGGTGGTTCCATTTGCTCAGTTAGCTGGCGTACCCATACCAGAAGAATATGGAGAAATTGTTAGTATTATTGCTATTTTAGTCATATGTTTAAGAGCTTCTTTAACGTATATAAAAGAAGCTTGGACTAAAATGGGTGATATAATGAAAATGCAATAAGAAAGAGGAGATAAGATGGATATAGTGTTATATTCAACGCATTGTCCAAAATGTGAAGTTTTGGAAAAGAAACTTCAACAAAATGGATTAAAGTATCAAGCTGTTTATGAGTTTGATAAAAAGGAAATGATTAAAAAAGGATTTGCGGGAGCTCCAATATTGGAGGTAGAAGGAAAATACATGGATTTTTCGGAAGCAAATAAATGGCTTCAAAGTTTATAAAAGATGGAGGCATTAAGTGAATATTGAATTAAAATTAAGTACAGATTTTGAAAGACATTTAGACTTTTTAAAGAACAAATATGGTTCTGATTTTGAATACATTAATGGTATTCATCCTACTCAATTAGATTTCTCAGAATTTTTAGACAAATTTGTAGAGCAGGATACCATGGCTGATGCTACAATTGACCCTAACGCTAACGCCAATAATAAAGATATTAGAAGTTTTATGACCGAAAAGGGCAAAAGCGAAGATAAACTGTTTGGATTAAATAAAATTTTCTTAGAAATTAAGAAAAAATGGGGATTAAGAACCGCTAAGGCTTGGCTAGAACAAGAATTTAGCAAGGGTTTTTATTTAAATGATAGCGCAACAGCTTCGTATTTTCCTTATTGTTGGGCTAACGATTTAACTCGTTTAGCTACGGAAGGATTGTTCTTTTTAAAAGGATATAATCACCAGCCTCCAAAACATTTAACAACTTATTTTGATGACGTAATTGAATTTGTTTCTTTCTTATCCAATAGACAGTCAGGCGCTGTTGGGCTTCCAAATGTAATTATTTGGGCTTATTATTTTTGGAAAAACGATGTTAATCATGGATACTACTTAAAAGACCCTGAAACTTATCTCAAGCAAAATTTTCAAAAATTTATTTATAGACTTAACCAACCTTTTTTGAGAATAGACCAGTGTGCTTTTACAAATGTAAGCATTTTTGATAGACCGTATCTTGAATCTTTATTTGGCGGCATGGAATTTCCTGACGGAAGTTTTGCTATTGACCAAATTGAAGAATTAATTGAATGTCAAAAGCTCTTTATGGAAGTGGTAAGTGAAACAAGAACGGAAAACATGTTCACATTTCCAATATTAACTTTTAGTTTATTATATAAAGACCAAGAATTTCAGGACCAAGATTTTGCTAAATGGGCTTGCATTCATAATATGAAGTGGAGCGATTCTAATTTCTTTGTAAGTGATAATGTAGGCGTACTTTCTAATTGTTGTCGTTTGTTATCCGACACTCAGAAGTTAGACGCTTTTATCAATTCTATTGGGGGAACCGCTTTATCAGTAGGCTCTTGCAGAGTAAGCACTATTAATCTTGTTCGTATTGCTTATGAGTCTAAATTTAATAAAAAGAAATATTTGGAAATTCTTAAAGATAGAACTGAATTAGACTGTAAAGCGCTTTATAGTATGCGTTATATTTTAAAACGCAACATAGAAAAAGGTTTGCTGCCTAATTATCAAGAAGGCGCTGTAGAATTAGACAAGCAATTTTGTACCATTGGCGGTATTGGTATGTATGAAGTAATGGATTTATTTGGCCTTATTGAAGAAGATGAATTTGGCAATAAGAGTTATTCTGAAGAGGCCGTTAAATTCACAACAGAAATTCTTGATACTATGAATATGGTTAAAGATAATTTTGAGTGTGACTTTACTTTTAATATTGAAATGATACCAGCGGAAAATTGTGCAGGAGTAATTTGTCAGGCTGATAATTTATTGTTCGAGCAAAATAAATATTTCATTTATTCCAATCAGTGGATTCCTCTTACTGAGCAATGTACGATTCAAGAAAAATGCCGTCTTGGTTCTCTCTTCGATAAAAAATGTGGTGGCGGATGCATTGCTCATATTGATATTGAAAATAGATTTGCTACTAAAGAAGAAGCATGGGATATGCTTAATTACGTGGCAAGTAAGGGAGTTATTTACTTCGCCTTCACTACAAAAATTTCTGTTTGTGAAGATAAACATGCCTTTATTGGTACGCAGACTTGCCCAAGATGCGGCAAACCAGTTCATGATAAATTTGCTAGAGTAGTAGGTTTTTATACTCCTGTTTCTAGTTATCAAAAAATTAGAAAAAAGGAATTTGATTTACGCAGATGGTATAATGTATTAGATAAAGATTCTTGGATGTAATAATGAATTCTATATTATTAAAAGGAATTAAATTAGAAGATTTTGTACAGTATAAAATGCCTTGCATGTTTTTAATTACAAGTATATGTGATTGGAAATGTTGCTTAGAAAATAATTTAGATATTAGTATTTGTCAAAATTCTTCTTTAGCCAAAGAAAAACCAAAAGAGTTTTTATACGAAACCATTTACAGTGGTTATGTTAATAACGATATTTCCAAAAGCGTAGTTATTGGGGGTCTAGAACCTTTTTTACAATTTGAAGAGATAAAGGGATTAATACAATTTTTTAGAGATAATAAAAACAACTGTGATTTTGTTATATACACTGGCTATAATAAAGAAGAAATAAAAAATCAAGTAGAAAAATTATCTCAATTTAGTAATATATATATTAAATTCGGGCGTTATGTTCCAAATCAACAAAGTCATTTAGATGAGGTATTAGGAGTAATCTTAGCTTCTCCTAATCAATATGGAGAGAAAATTAGTTAAAGGAGTGTGAGAGGTATGGGTTTTAGTTGTGGTATTTATTGGGCCCCAAAAATTAATGAAGATATAACTTTACACGAAATAGACAGCGTGCAGGTATATTATGAATATTTTCGTAATGAATGGGCTCAAAAGAATTATTCAACAGCAGAAAAATATTTAGAGTCCAGAGGCTATTCTATGCCTTCTCAAGATTTGAGAGACTTTTATTTTCCTTATATTTATCAAGATGAATATGGCGATTATAATATTACTCATGAGATAGAAGTATGGTATAGTGTGGGAGGACTTCTACATGATTGGATAACCACAAATCTCACAAAAAATTCTTCTGATAAATTTGATAATACTTATGAGCTTACAAAAAAAGATGTTGTAAATTTATTGACTTTTGCTTTTCAAGGTTATAGAGAAGAAATTGGAGAAGCCGCTTATATAAGTCGTGCTTATGTCTATAAAGAAGATGAGAATTATAAAGAACCCATTATTATGTCTTATCCTTGTGACGGGGTAGAATTTACGACTGAAGATAAAAAAGTAATTAGAATAGAAAATGTAGGAGAATCTTTAGGCGAACCCGAAGCAGTTTTTGTTAAAGAATGCGGAATAGCTCTCGACCATGTGTATTTTTATGAATCACTTATAAATGCTTGTATTACTATGCTGTCTGATTTAGATTGGGATAATATAAAAGTATTTTATAATGGTGGGTGGTAACTCTGAAAGGAGTATTTATGATAGATAAAAAGGATTATAGAAATAACAGAATTACTATTTATACAAATGGTGAGCCTGTTAAAACGTATGAAGGAAAAATTTATATTTATTTTGGAGACACGAAGGAAGCGTGTTTTCATTTCATAGATGAAGATGGTCATCATCATAGAATCTATGGCAACCACACAATTATAGTAGATGAATTCTAGGAGGAAAAAATGAAGTTTGTAGTTGATAAATTGCCTAATACTTGTGAAGAGTGCGATTTTTGTGCAGTGGCTGTGGTGCAAACTCCTCTAGGAGTAGCTAAGCAGGTAAATTTATGTACATTACAGACTCTCGTTCCCCCAAAAACTCCAAATCAGGAGCCTAATTTTATTGATGTAAAAAAGACTCCGATTGAAAATTATTGTCCTTGCACCGATAATCAAAAAAAGATTATTGAAAGCAGCGACGTTAATTCAACTCCAGTTAAGAGTTCTATTATTTTATAGGAGGTCTTAATGTTTACTATAGATATTAAAAAAGAAGTTCAAGATTTAGTAGACCAAGTAAGTCAACAGACTGGGGCCACTTTGGATGAAAATGTAATCATGCTTATGGAATGGAGTATGAAAATGGGGATTATAAAGGCTGGTATTGCTTTAACTAGCTTTAGTGATAAGTTAATAACAAACAAGGATTAAAAGGATTAAAAGATAACTTATTTTTATTTTTACATGCAAAGGAGAAAAAACATGGCTTATAGTGTACAAGGCACTACCATTAAACTCACTAGAGGAGATAGTCTCATTTTGCAAGTAGTTATATTACGAAAAAAAGACAAAGAACCGTCAGAAATCTATATCCCAGAAGAGGGAGATACTGTACGTTTTGCTTTAAAACGTAATATAATGAATCCAGAGAAAACTAAGTACTTAGATAAAAAACCGTTAATTGAGAAAGATATTCCTATAAAAACTTTAATATTACGCCTTGAGTCTGAAGATACTAAATTCTTAGAATTTGGTAATTATATATATGATATAGAACTTACGACCAAAGATGGTATAGTAGATACTTTTATTGCTGACGCTGATTTTATATTAACACCAGAGGTGCATTAAATGTATAAAATAGTAGGATATTTATCTCCAATAAATAAAATAACGGGGCGTTTGACGCTACCACAAACATTAATTGGACAATTAACAACTCCTCAAGTAATTCCCCCTGAAATTTACGAGGGGGAATATATTATTACGCCTAAAGCCTACGAACTACAGACCTTAGAAACTGAAAATAAATTGCTAGAAGGGAATGTAGTAGTTTTAGAAGTGCCTTATTTTGAAGTAGATAATGTAGACGGAGGGCGTACAGTTTCAATAGCTTATTTATAGAAAGGAGATAAAAATGGCTAATCAATATGTAAATAAAGTTATATATGGTGGAACTACATTAATTGATATTACAGATACTACAGCCATCGCAAGTAAAGTTGCAGATGGCTATTTCTTTTATGATAAAAGTGGCGCTAAAATAGAAGGTACTTCTACTTTCGACGCTGATACTAGTGATGCTACTGCTTCTGCTTCTGATATTTTAAGTGGCGCTACTGCCTACGTCGGTGGTAGCAAAGTTACTGGTACTATGCCCAATATTGGTTCTCAAACAGCATATATTACTACTGTAGCTCAGACGGTTACTCCGAGCCTTGGTTATCATGATGGCGGTGGTAGTATCTCCATTGACGCTACAGAACAGGCAAAAATTATTGCAGGTAATATTAAAAATGGTGTTACCATTCTTGGTGTAGAAGGTACATATACTGGTTCCGAATTAATTAAGGCTACAGTCGGCTCCGCCACTCCTATGGTGTCTCAGCAAGTAATCTTACCATCTTCGGTTGGTGATTATGATTATTTTACTCAGTTTACTGTAGCAGCTATTCCTTATACTGAAACCGATAATGCAGCAGGAGGAAAAACAGTAACTATTGCAGGAGCAGCGTAATATTGGAGGTTTAAAAAATGGCTATTAACAAAGTTGTTTATGGCAATTCCGTATTAGTAGATTTAACTGCTGATACAGTTACGCCAAGTACTTTGTTGGAGGGATATACAGCTCATGGAGCTGATGGAGCGATAATTACTGGTACTTTTGTACCAGAGGGTGGTTCTGCAGTTGTAGTTACAGAAGAGCTTGATGAGCATGGTGGTGTTATTAAACACATTACAGCGATAGATTTATCGAACGACACTGTAACTGCGGGAGCTTTGTTAAATGGCTATACTGCTCATGATAGACAAGGACGAGCAATTGTTGGTACTTTAATTCCGCAAGGAGTTGATGTCTCCGAAGATACAGTAACAAGTGCTACGCTATTAAATGGTTATACTGCTCATGATGCCACAGGTGCTCGAATTACAGGTGCTTATGTGCCTGTTGATTTATCTCAAGACACTGTAGTGTCTAATGTATTATTAGCTGGTTATACCGCTCATGATTCTTCTGGTACTTTAGTTACGGGTACTTATAGTGCTCCAGACCTATCTCAAGATACAGTAACATCTGCTACTTTGCTTAGTGGATATACTGCACACGATTCTTCTGGGGCTGCTATTACAGGCACTTTTGAAGTCATACTGGAAGAGATTAATGTAACACCTACTGAATCTGCTCAAACTATAACTCCTTCTAGTGGTTATACTGGAATTTCCGAAGTAAATATAGGAGCTATTAGCTCAACTTATGTGGGGTCCGACATTACCGTCGACCCCACAGTTGTTATTAATGGGCCAAATATTACGGTTCCAACTGGATATTATTCTGATGATGTTAGTACTACTGTTACAACTACCACTGTTGCTACACCTTCAATTAGTGTTAGCAATAGTGGTTTAATTACAGCTACGAGCTCTCAGAATACAGGATATGTTACTGGTAGCACTACTAGTTCAACTCAACAATTAACAACTAAAGGGACTACTACAATTACTCCTAGTGATACTTCGCAGACCGCAGTTAGTTCTGGAGTATATACTACTGGGGTAATTACAGTAAGTGCTGTACCAACTGAAACTAAAACTGCAATAGTTAATGGCGATGTTGTCCCAACAACTGGAAAATATTTATCTAAAGTAACCGTAGCGGTTCCTTCTAATATTAATAATCAAGATACCACAGTTACTCCCACAGAAGCAGAGCAAACGATAACAGCAGATGCTCAACATTCAGGTTTGGGTACTGTAACTGTTGAAGCCATCGATTCTAATTACGTAGGCTCTGGGGTTGCAAGGAGAAGCAGTACTAATTTAACTGTTTCGGGAGCAACAGTTACTGTGCCTGCTGGATATTATTCTACAGCTGCTAGTAAAAGTGTTGCGACTACCACATTAGCAACTCCAAGTGTCACTATAGATAATACAACTGGTGTTATAACTAGTTCTGTTACTCAAACTGCGGGTTATGTAACAGCTGGTACCACCAGTGATACATTAAGTTTATCAACTCAAGCTGCTATTACGATTATCCCTAATTCTACTGAACAAACAGCAGTGGCAGCTAATAAATATACACTGGGCACTGTAAAAGTTGCCGCAATTCAAACAGAAACAAAAACTGTCACTCCGAGTGAAACCGAGCAAACGATTACTCCTTCTACAGGAAAATTTTTATCAAGCGTTACTGTGGGAGCAATAGATGATGAATATGTTGGTTCTGCTATCAATAGAAGAGATGACGAAGATTTAACTGTTAGCGGGGCTACTGTTTCTGTTCCCGCTGGATATTATGAAGAAAATGCTTCTAAAACTATTGCGACTGGGAGCGCAGGAAACCCTACGGCAACAAAAGGAACTGTATCAAATCATTCCGTCTCTGTAACTCCTTCAGTTACTAATACGACTGGATATATCACGGGTGGAACAAAAACAGGAACGGCAGTTACAGTAGATGCAAGTGAACTTGTTAGTGGGACATATTCAGTAACAAGTTCAGGAACAAAAGACGTTACAAATTACGCCAGCGCAAGTGTTCCCAGCTTAACTCTTCCTAGCTCTACTAGTAGTACGTCTTCAGGTACATCAAAAGCCACAATAAGCCGTTCTGCATCAAATCAATATTTAAATATTCCTACGGGATTTAATAATACTGCTCAATATTATACAATATC